>Ga0307512_10000141_pt1 | contig 93863 bp, 67 predicted proteins | sample 14_EM_MG_FD_200267 | JGI IMG/M metagenome (GOLD analysis project Ga0307512, IMG submission 200267) | Populus trichocarpa ectomycorrhiza microbial communities from riparian zone in the Pacific Northwest, United States - 14_EM | ecosystem: Host-associated > Plants > Roots > Unclassified | place...
TGTAGACGAGCTTTGAGAGTCGAAGTGATTGTGGGAGGGCGTATAGAGGGGTAACTGCGTGGGGTTCACAATTAGAGCAAAGCTCAGCATACAATGTCGCTCACCATGCTTGCAGGTAAAACTGTAATTGTAAAATGTATCGATGAGGATGATTGCACAGAACACTACCAGATCATTAAGCGGGTTGAAAAGTCAAAAACAAAAGATCTATCAATCTCTTGTAATATTGTTATTGAGATATGCAGTACAGTCAAATATTGACAAGTACTTGTTAGTATTTTACATTACAGGCTTACTTGGAGGGCACACTGGACATGGTATTGTCATAAGTTCACTGGAAAGAAAATACTGGCAGGTACAGAGCTAAACAGTCAGGTATTCCAGAATACCTGTATATAAGTCCAACTGAAATCAAGCCAAAAATCTCTGAGGCCGCCGGCACAAGAAAACCTGATATCAATAAGTACAGAGCCATACATTGAAGTACTGAACGATACCGGTGCCCCTGTCAAACTCGAACCAAGCCAAAGATTTCTTTAAAGGCGGAGGTTTCGAAATCAAGGAGTATCTATAGGTACATAGCTATACAAAGCAGTATTTTCCAATACCATAGCGCTATTCAAACTCCAACCAAGCCAAAGACATCTTTACAGGTGCTGGATAGAGAAAAGCCAGTATTTATAAGTACAATGCTATACAGAGCAGTATTTGAAGATACCATCAAACTAATTAAGCCCAACTGAGCAAAGGATTTCTTTGAATGAGGGGAGTACAAAAATGGAGGTATCCGCGCATATAGCGCCATACAGAGCAGTATTGGGAAATACAATGCTATCAGTCAAACTTCAACCGAGCCATGGATTTCTTTAAAAGCAGTTGATTGGGAAACGGACTGTTACTCATAAGGATGGCGCAATACAGCGCAGTATTGAAAATACACTGAGTTTCATCATTTTTCAACGGAGCTAATGATCCCTTTTAAGGCTTTTGCAGCAGAGACGATTCCGGTATCATGGGGTACGGGTTTGCATTGAGTGGTATTGTCATGTATTTTGAAGCACAACGACGGGAGAATGATGATGGTTTAAAATCGTGATACATACTGATGCATACTGCGCTGTATGGATGAGTATTCCATTATACTCAGATTACAAGGTCAGTGAGAGCAGAATGTACGACGATTGAATTCTGAAGGCACCACAGGTAGTGCTGAGAACGGGAAACATATATGGCCCCATACGGGTCAGTACTGACAAATATTTGAAAATACTTACAGAACAACAGCTAAATCGGGAGAGATCTAAAATGCGCGGAGAGATAATCATTGCTGTCGCACAAGAAAATCATGGCCGAACAATACCGACACATACTGATTAGTATGGCTCAGTATTGAACGGTCGCAGTCTCTGCACGGAGTCAGTCATTACAAATTTATTACTACCTAGCGAGCGGGCAGCTGCCCGCCACTTTTAGACCATGTTCTATCGAGGCATTTACCAATGCCAAGGACCATATGAGGTCATAAAATTGCCTACCATAGGTGACTAAAATATGTAGATGAAATATGCCACAATTTACGATGACAAATTGCACGCGGAGGGCTGTTATAATCTGCGCGGTGGGTTTGGTAAGTAAATCTCTGATTCCAATAATAAAAAGGAGTTGAAAAATAATGAAAGTAGAGCGACTTGCCGTCGTGGCAGCGAGTACCGGCCGAATCCCCAGCACAAGTAAGTCAACACCGCTAGGTTGAAGGAGATAACTCAGCTCCCCGAGTTTAAAACTGCTCTGGCCAAGGTTTGCGCACAGCTCAAGCTTTTTCCTGACCAGGTCGAACGAACCTCACTGCACCTATACGCTCAGTTGTCTCTGCACGTACACGGAAACACATCTCAGATGACTATCAGTGCTGAAGAGTTCTGCCCACTGGAAGTAGGTGCACTGCTGTGCTTTTTTGAGACCAGTGTTCCTAAGCGGCCTGCAGATCAGGCCGGCCCGGGCCCAAAATTTGAGGCCTGCCACCTGCCTTGGCAGCGGCCAGGCCTGGCCGCTTAGGAACACTGTTTGAGACCCAGAACTATTGGCCTGATCCCCTTCCATTTACGCTGCTACCAAATGAGCCGAATGAACTTGGCGAACAGATCAAAGTGAAACACACAGGAATAGGGGGTTTGGTTTCCACAGTAAATTTAGGGATATAGTTACTAGTGCTTCTCATCGTGTATTTTTGTGGCTACATTAAAGAGTCCGGTGTGGTTCTGTTCAAAACTGGCGGTGGTCTATTGGGTGTATTTATGGGCTGAATTACGCTTCATTGGAAGGAAATCCAAGTGTACCAGATAAGAATGAAATAGCTACGTCTAGAGAGTGTATACCGATCCCAGCCGCGGCACTTGCAGAAATCCCAGATTGCCTCCAGTGTAGTCTTAGCCCAAAATTTCGCTACCTTAAGTAATGTCCTAACGAAAACGAACCCATTTGAAGTGCATAGCCCCGTTAATCGAGCCTCTATGCCCATTATTTAGGTCCTTTTTTGTCACGAATTTCTCGGACGTGTTAGCTTGTACGACATGCCGCTCGCGAGTAGCGTATTTGCAAAATTGTGTGAATACCATGATCATAGACGACGCGGTAGCGGGAGTCGCACTTGTATATAGCCTCTTCCGAGGCCCGGTTTTCAGGTCATCCCAAATCTTCAACCCGAATACACATAACTATGGGAGACGATATGGACTGAGACGAAATTTGGGATGACTTAGACAACGAAAAAAATTGGGAAGCCGAGTATTGAAATATACCCAAAGAGCTACGCAAAGAGCACAAGCGAAAAGCAATACCCAAGACCAAACGCCACAACGAAGAACTGTGGTACCGCCCTTCTCACCTGCCGTGGTTTCTTCAAACCAGGCCAGTACCAAGTCCAGCCCATTACCTATACATCGAAACATAAAATATACTTATTTAGAACGGAACGCCTGCACAGCCGAAAAGAAACTCTGCACTATACCAAAAACCACACTTACACAGCCAAACAACACCAGCGCCCTACACAGCTCTGTTAGCCTCACAGCCACACAACGGGAATTAATCAAGGTCAAATACCAAAAAGTCCACCATCCCAGCGAATTCCGTCGGTCTCTCCAGAGTCCTTTCAATCCCCTAGGCTGCAACAGCTCCCTCAACACTAGCAGTCGCTCGCCATACACCGGAAAATCTGTCGCGACGAAATACAGATCTTTTGGGCGGGTGCTCATCGGATCTAGCTGGAATATATCCGCAAACCCTTCCGACTCCGGGCCTATGGCTGCAAATATCCTCTTTGATTCCTCGTCGCTACCGAAGAGTAGCCGGTAGCTATGCGCGACTTCGATCAAGATCCGGAGATAGAACCTGAAGCCTGCCTTATCCAAGCCCGAATCCTTGTCCGCCACAGCGTGCAGATAACAAAACGCGACGTTGGAGTATATCTGGACAACATTGGGATGCCGATCTCGGTCAACGAGAAGGTGTTCCGAAATGTGGTCGGTCCAGACGAACTGTAGGCCCTGCCACTTGGAAAGAAGAGCCGCCGATAAGTCAAGGGACGCAATTTTTTGGCCATCTAACTTGTTGATGGCGACGCCCATGGGGATAAGCGCGCGGATAAGGTGCTCAACGGGGTCTGCTAAAGCATGTGAATGGAGGAACCCGTCATCATTGCGGTTAAGGATCACTGAGAAATCTAGCAGCAAAAAGGACTCGAGAGCAAATACCACCCATTCGTAGGGCAATGCTCGATATGTTTGGTCGATGTTGTTGGGGAAATCGCCATTTCCTTTCCGGCTCAGTGATCGCCTAGGAATGTCTCTGGTGAACTCGGCACTGTGGTGAAATAGGAAGTCGGAAATGGACATTGGCGGTCTAATCGATTGAATCACGATCAGATGTTGCACCAAATATGTGAGCGGCTTGGGCCAGCACTTTCTCGACGCAGGCAAATTAGACAGTGTTGAGAAAACCTTCAGGTTCAGTTGTATGAGATACGTCCGATGCATTTGTGCGCAGCTGTTGCTGTCGAAACGAGACAGCCCAAAGATATTCTTCAGCATTCGTTCCAGCGCTACAGTATCGGAGTTGTTAGTTGGAAATCCATTCTTAGCTGTCGGTAATAGAGGTTCAAGGTGATCGCTATACCGACCGAACGGGCCGTCGAGAGGATCAACAAAGCCCTGGCCTGTCAGAGCATTCACTTCATAACACGGTAGCTCCGGAGTCAAGGGTAGATCCCAAGCCCACTCGTTGCCTGCCTCTGTTTTAGGGGCTGGTTCAGACTCATAACCCATCTCGGTCCAATTACCATGTTCCAAGTCAATTTCCTGAACCATAGGCCTCCGCTTGCGAAGAAGACCCCAGATACCGCCAATCCAACCCGTCAAAGAAGCTTGTTGAAAGTTGTCCGCGGGTGTTTTGCTCCCAACTTGCAAAAGCAACTGCAGTCGTGACAGGGGCCACGAGAATGCTTCCGGGAAAGGCTCTCTGGAAAATGATGGGTACAATCCTTGGTCCTGTGCCGGCACCAGGATTTCAGGCATGGCGTACTCGTCGGCATCAGAAGGTACTGGCTCAAGCCCACCTTCTGGGGAAGCAAGTTCCAGACCTAGGCTCTGGTCTAGTGATTCTGGGAGGGATGAGACAATATCAACTCGATCATGGGCCGCGGGTAAACGTATACCTCGAGGTTCTGATAAGGATGTTTCGATCGTGCCTCGAAACGGAAAACGTGCACTCTGAGGTTCTGAGAATGGTATTTCAATCGTGTCATGGAACACTTCTGCTTCAGACACGACACTCTCACAGTCATCGTTCTGGGTTGTCTCCGCTCGGCTTAACTCTGGGACTCGCAACAGATTCAATCAATTGTCTTCAGAATTATTAAACTACCACAAAAGTATACATACCTTTAAGTGCAAACTCTTCCAAGGATTCCGTCGCGGAAGAAACAGTCTCAGGAAGTTCCGTGGGAGCTGACGGTGGAATACGAGTCACAAGCTCTGTATGATAGTTCTCCTCAAGCTCGTTTATGCTGTGCTCGCTTGGATCTTCTTCGGGTATATCCTCCATGATGACCCTCGAGGTACCCACAATTTTTATTACGGAGAATCTTTCTTCATCCCCCACTTCGAATTCATTGCATAGCTCTAACCCTACTCTACCTTGCTCTTCTTCCTCCTCTTCCTCCTCATTCCCTGCAAATTGTGCCCCTGCGCCCGAAAGCACGGCACCCGTTTGTGCTGGGTGAAACCAGTGTGCTTTGGGCTCAAGAGGCAATTGTGGTAATTCGAAGTCCGCTGGGGACGAAACGCTACTTTGAGACCATATCGATGATGCCACCCGGGAACCCCAGGAAAACGTCGCCGGTGAGTAGTTCGTTGACGATACAGGAGAGAGTGTGGCATGTGCGCTTGTTGGTGAGAGAAGTTTGGTAGTGAAGTTAGGCGGGAAGAGTCTTGTTTTGTGTGCGAAAATAGGGGAATATTTGTTGACGGATAGTCTGGAATGTACTTCCGTACTGGTGTTTTGCTGTGCTTCGTCGTTGTTCTTCACATTTTCAAAGTCTAGGCAGTCGAATTGGGTGATGATCTTTGGCGGGAATGGCTTCTTGCCCGTGGCTTTTTCCATGACTGCAGGTTGTTGGTGATCGCGACAATACTGTGAACACTTTGGTTTGCGTCTAATCCACGGACTTTAAAAGCTGAGGTAGACGGTGACTGATGCAGTCCTTACGAGTTCAGCGCGCAACCTCCCGCTGTGCGCAAAACAGTGTGCCAATGCCACAAGGCAGACATGTGCATACTCAGGTACTATGCATACGTATACAGAGGGTTAATACATTAGTCCCTGACTTGCATACGGTAGTCTGGAGACACCGAACCAAACGGTGCGCAACTGTGCGATTACCGAGTACAGAAGAGAGCCCGAGGGATCGGAACGAGGAGGCTGTGCATTGAAGTGGGTTGTCAGAGCCTCGTGGGTTATTACACATGCACAACTGGAACCTGTCTACAGAATATCGTCATCTGCGGTATTAATGTGATAATTGGGAGAGCCAATATATTTCAGCCTAAACTGTAAGTTTCAAGCCAATGAGCACCTTGCACTGTGGAACATTGCTCGTCGAGCTGAAAGTTGCGCAAAGAGCAAGGCTGAAGGCACGAGATTTATAATATGCGGCTGTATGAATTCTCCTCGGGGTTCCGCCGCCGGCGCCCATAACTACATCTAGATCGATCGAAGGGTAACTGCAATCTCCGGTGCTTATCCATGCCCAGGAGCCACTTGAAAAGAAGGCTTGGTCCTACTTCAAAAATGTCGCAAAGCATGTACTCTAGAATGTGTCATTCTCTGTCTCTTGTTGACGAGCGAACTTGCAATCCGGTCACGAGCACACCGCAACCACAACATTTAAGCAGAGAAATCAATCCAGAGGTCCGTAGATAAATGCCCGAAGTGAAATCCTATTTATTAAAGGAGTAGAGGCGGGACGGATATCGTTTTTTTCCCAAATGCGAGGGAGGTTAGGGTTCGAACGAACTATAAAGTCTAGAGTTGTACTTCGGACAAAATATCACTTGTTATATCCTGAGTAGGATTAGAAAGCTTTCGAATGTGGATGTTGGGTGTTTATATATATATACATACTCTCGTTAGATTTCTCTCGTCGTTTGCAAGCTCGCTTTGGCTAAGTAAAAAGTCTAGGCACGAGAGCAGTCTGAGCAGATGATAGATATCGTACTATACACATCCTCGCGTGTAAACCCACCAGAATTCTCCCCTTAAGCATTTCAACAAACGCGAGAACAAGAAATTCCAGATACTTTGCATTCCATGATCCCCGTCGTCTCCATTACCAAGTGCACCTGCCCGCCTTTCTCACCTCCTCAAGCTCCTACCTTCATCTCGCACCTTCCCCCTCCATATCCTCCTCCAATATCAGCACTGGGTCTCTCTCTTGCGCTAGTTTTACGGTTTCGTCTTCTTCATGGATAGAATTTTCATCCTCACCATCGAACCCACTCATCAGATGGGACGCCCTGGGGTTCGCTCTTATGGAGGCAACTTTCCCCTCCGCAGCCTCTGTGGAGCTTCCATCCTTGTTGTCGAACTTATACCTGAATGGGAGGCTTCCAAAATTCGCTTTTATGTGACCACCAGCGTTCATACCTATCACAGGGAACAGCTGCCCCGAGACACCGTGGAAGGCCGTACCGTTACCTAGTTGGCAGCGTCAGTTGTTTAACACTGAGATGTAAAAACACACATACCCACCTTGCTTCTCGCCATTTTTTGTGAAGAACAGCCCTCCGTGTTTATCCAGTCCACAGCCAACAACGTCTCCCTTGCCATACGTTGCGTATTCTCTATTGCCACTATTATTCGATGGAAAGGTACAACCATTGTCCCCATGATAACCCCACCACCGGTGATTAGTCCAACCTGGCATTGCATTGAGAGGTGCAATCCCACGGGTAAGCCCAAGTCCTATGATCCTACGCAATGTTAGCTATATTGGCGCTAGTCAATAGTGATATATGGCAGTATCAGTTACCTATCTCTGGCATCCTCTAGAATAGTAATCTCAAAATATATTCTGGCGTTTGTGGCAGAAAACGAATGGTTAGATTGAACAACCGCGCGTTGTTGTATGCCATCACGTGAGAGCGGCAATGGTTTTTCGTCCGACGATACTACCAGAGTTTCATGATCAGTATCGTAGAAGTGCATTAGATTATATATAGGTTAATAGGTTAGGTGCATACTAACCATATATTGCATCTAGCTGGTTGTTTTCAAGCCGTATGCAGGGATGCTTATGAATGTCACTCCATCGGTTTGGATTCGACTGAGGGCCTGGGTCATCCATACGTAGGTTCGTTCCGTGTTCCTGGAATATCTCCTTGATTTTAAGGTCTTGGCACCTTGATGCACATATAACTGGGTTCCAGCCGTGCAAATCCTGTGTAAGAACGCTCACTCCCGCATCCAGAAGCCGTTTCACAATGCTCTCATGGCCTCCCAATATAGCGGCTTGCAACGGGCTTCCATAGTAGCCACCGGGAAGCTCGAGATTTGGTTTGAAGTTGAGAAGTTGTTCCACAAAATCGCAGTTTCCGCTCCACGATTTCCTGTACAAAACCGTCCGACCGCATGAGCCCAGTGCGTTGATATCCGCGCCATGTTTTAGAAGAACCAGTGCTATTTCTTGACCTTCCTGGGATTTGGGTGAGACAGTCTCCCAGCACATGTAGTTTCCCAAGGAGACATGCAATGGTGAATCTCCGTCGAATAACTCCGCATTTGCGTTTGCGCCATGTCTCAGTAGCGTGTCAACAACCCCGAAGTTGCTATTATCCACTGCTAGCCATAATGGCGTCTTTCCGTCGTCCGTCATAGCTTCTATAACGGCGCCACGTTTTAAGAGGGCACTAGTTGTATCAAAGTCTCCAGCAAGCGCGCTCAGATGTATTGGCTGATATCCATTAGGACCCGCAATCCCGACATCAACACCCTCTACCTTCAATAGCATACGAACTATGTCCTTATATCCCTTCTCTAAAGCCAGACTTAACGCCGTTTCGCCGTTGGGTTTTCGCCAATTGATGTCAGCCTTTTTGTCAAGCAAGGCCTCAACCACATTTGAACGTCCCGATCCAGCAGCATAGTGTAAGACTGTCTCCCTATCTTTATCGATCGCATTCACATCGACGTCTCTCTCAAGAAGTGTCTTCAGGGTATCTATTGATGATGACAATCCGAAGGAAATATGTATTGCTGAATTTTCGTACTGGTCTTTTGCGTCTTTATTAGCACCGCCGTCGAGTAGAGCCTTAATTGCCTGCGGATGTTCCCAGTACGTAGCCAGGAGGAATGCCGTGTATTGATGGTTATCCCTTTCTTCGATATTAGGACTTTTTTGCAGTAACACTGCGATTATATCCTCGTAGCCTTTTCGGGCCGCCAGGTGAAGGCAATTCCTACCGTCTGAACTTTCTTTCTTTTCCAAATCTGCACCACCTGCCAATAACTGTACAACAGCCTCCTTATGATTATTCTCGACGGCCAGATGAAGCGCCGTGCGGTTATTAAGAGGACTAGTTCCGTTCACGTCTGCCCCCATGTTTATCAATACCTGTATGGAATCAGCTATGCCTTTCTCTGCTGCCAGTTCTAGCGCCGTTTTGTTATCGTCATCTCTGCTCTCCAAAAGCTTCGTTATTCCCGCCTTGTGGTCATCCGAGGACTGTGGTTCGTTTCCAGGTCCTCCGAGAGTTGACTCGCCCAGTATCAATTTGATGCAACCTGCATGTCCACCCAGAGATGCATAGTGCAAAGATGTCCTTCCATTGTTGTCCTTGATATCGAATCCGCCATGTCTCGATAGCTTGCGTATTATACTTTCCAATCCCCGCGAAGCTGCTATGTGACTCGGCACGCAACCCTCTTCATCTCTAGCGTTTGCATTTGATCCTCCAGCAAGGAGCTTATCAACCGCCACTTCATGATTACCCAAAACTGCAACATGTAAAGGGGTTAGACCGCTCCCGTCTTGCACTTCTTTATCCGCTTCCGCTTCGAGTAAAGTCGTGATCGTTCCTGGATGTCCTCCTTGGGCTCCGAGATGTAATGGCGTACGGCCGTCCTTATCCTTTGCTTCTTTTTCGAGTCCAACTTTAAGTAATATAGCAACCGCCGATTGATGTCCTCTCAGAGCAGCTAAATGCAACGCAGTTCGTCCGCTCTCGTCGCCTTTCTTAAGGCCAGCTTCCAACAACGTGAGGACCACATTGTCATGGCCGGCTAAAGCAGCTAAGTGGAGAGCACTTCTTCCATCATCATCATCTGCATCTTTATTGACTCCTGCCTTGAGTAATGTACTAATCACATCTTTATGTCCACCCAGAGCTGATAAGTGCAGGGCTGACTTCCCGCTACCATCGACCGCGTTCTTATCATGGCCTATCAACAGTTCGATAATGTCCGAGTGACCATGACAGGCTGCAAGATGGAGAGAAAGCATCCCGAAGTCGTCCGTTTGGTTTTTGTCGGCTCCACGTTTCAACAAATATTTCACTTGCAATTTGCACCCGTTCACTGCTGCATGATGCAATGGGGACCTCCCATATATATCTCGAGCATTTCGGTCGCTATCACTATCAAGTAACAGCTTTATGGTGTCTGTTGTCCCGAAGTTCTCTTGGCACGCGTAATGCAACGGTATACACCTATTGCGGTCCCTTTTGTTGAGCTTCGCGCCTTTTCGTATCAATAGCTTCGCTGCCTTTCCATCTTTGTGACATACTGAATAATGTAAAGGAGTTCGGTCGAGAAAATCCTTCGCGTTAACGTCGTTTTCGCCTTCAGCCATGGAATCCGTAGGACGTACGGTAAAGTCGACGTCAACTTCATTATTGCGGGCAGCCCTGTGGAATCGATTCCGGCCAAGAATATCCCGCATTGCCTTCAAATTCTTTGCTTCTCCACACGCCCGATCAGTCTTAGCGTTACCATCTGCTTTCATAGTTTCATTCTGGTCCCTTTTTTTCCATTCGTCCAATATTCCTTCCTTCTTATACAGATCTGCTAAGTCGAGTACCACGTCCCTGTCAGCGTCTTGCAACCTCTCGGTAATATCTTTCTTCAGCTTCTCTGAAATCGAATATCGGTGGCTGGTTCCGTGGTGACGTAGTTGGTGTTGTCGTGCTCTGGTATTAATGAAACTCAAAAATTCGACGAGAGCTATAGTTGTTTTGACGGCAATTTTGCTCGCTGGGCCAAACTTTAAACCAGTTTCGAAAAGCTGAATATAGACTTCGCTCGCATGGGCCCATTCTTCAGGCAAAGACTTATAGCCGGAAGCTCGTGAATGTGCATGTTGAATTATGCAATCGGCCTCAAAGAGTTTGTTCCGCTTGCTGAGGGGCGGGATTAAGGCTAAGTAAATCTCGTCTGGAGTTCCCAAATCAGTGGTCTGAACAATGCTTTCCACAAGTTTGTCAAGTTTGTCGTTCCGGACCCGGGGGTAGCCGCCTGCGTTCGTATTTATCGAGCTTTCGATAGGCATATCGGCATCGAATGGCTTGACACTCTCTGCGATTGCCCACATAAAAGCAGAGAAAATTTGCTGAGCAAGCAACTGAGCCAGAGGTCTATTGCTAACCGCAACCAGGCACTCCACTTTATCGCTGCCAGAAGTAGAGGCTATGTCGAGAGTGCTGAACCCAAAAACCCTCGACAGAAAAGTCCCGTGATACCCGCGCTTGAGCTGGATTTTGGGCAGTTCTTTCCGAATTATCTTTTGCTCACGTCCGTCGTCTATCCACCACTGGAAAGCTAGATGTGAGTCTTCGGTATGGGGATAGAGGGCACGGATGTGTTGACCAGGATGCAACCAATCATCGATGTCGTCGGCTTCATCGCTCCCTTCCTCATTCGTGCGTTCTTCGTTCAGCTCCGCTTCGAGCCGAGTCTCATGGCTCAACAAACACAGCGATATAATTGACTCGATTTGGGCTTCGTCGACCTTCCATCTATCCTTTTGGTTCCTGATGGTAAGGGTTATATCTTCTTTCCTGTCTGTCCAACGAACTTGCATCGACCAGGTAAACAACTGTTTAGCTTCAAATTGCTTTTCGCGGGTTAATCGTTCCATGACGATACGGATCGCTTTACTAACAGAAATAGCCGGTTTAGTTGCAGGTCCGGTCCATTTGCTGAGCTTCGCAAGCCGCTGCCGAACTTCCACCACTCTCTGGGCACTTCCAGAGGTACTGGCAGGTGGTTCCTGTTCCCACGCTCCTTGGTGTTTATTAGATGCTGTTACAGGTATAATGTCCCAGATAAGATCAGTCTCGTCTCCAGTATTCCCACAGCCCCAGGGTCCACGTTCTCCCCCGGCCCCCGCAGCAAACCTAGTGGCAAACCAGTCAAGCTCAAATTGGGTATATAGTTTTTTGCTGCCAGGGTGCCTGGTGAGCCCTCGGCGAATCCATGCCCTAACTGCTGTCATAAAGATTGTAGCCACGAGCTGAAGTACTGAAACAAGAAAGTGATTCGCTCTCAAGCCCATAAACTGGGAGACAAAGCCCACCAGGGAAATTATGGTGCCGAGCAGTGTGTAGACCGCAAGATAGTTGCCAGGCTTCACTCTACCAACTTTGCATAGGAATTTCCACAGTTTCCCATAGGAATTTTCGTATTCTTTTTGCTTCTTAGTTGTACTGTACTCAAACCGGCGAGAAGTCAATATGCAATCTCGAGTGCCTTGACCAATGACCACATATGACTCAAAGCTCTGGTCATTCACAGTCTTTCTTCCCTGCAGCCACAAAATCTGAATTTTCCCGGAATCTTTAGTATTCGACGGCGGGGGTCTCTTCTCTGGTTCGTCAGAGCCCGAGGAGGGTGTAGCGGCTGAGGGTGAGGTGAGGTTGTTTATGGGTATCCGTAGGGTAGCAGCTGCAACATTTACAGATAATGCGACAGCTGAAGATGATGAGTGTAGAGTTTCGTGTGGTAGACGATTGGCGACTGAGGTAGCGATGGCAGATACACGATCCCAATCGTCAGTATTAGAAGCCTCCTTTTTACAAACCCATTCCGTCTCCTTGCTGCGCTGTTCGATAACGTACGTTGCCAAAAACATCCCCAAGGCCAGTGTCAAGGTTCCAGCACATGTCAGCGGGAATGCATATGCTTGTGCGGCACCGTTGCCCTTCCGAAACCGATGTCGCCATGGGTCGGCGTACGACACGAGCCCCGCGAACACGAGAACGATTGCTTGAACCACAACGCCGAGAAAGGCTGCAAGATAGAGCTCATAGGCAGGTCCATCCTTGTCTGGGCTAACATTCAGGGATAGATTTAGAGCGCGAATCGGCGATGGCTTAAGCTTTTTGCCATTCTTCGATTTGTTGGAATTAGCAGATACCCCCCTAGAGAGCGGACCAGTACCCCGCTTGGCGGTCGCGGAATTCCCCTGGCGGCTGTTTTCTGTCGCGGTTACTACCGTACTTGATTTCTCGGGATATGACTCGGCCTTTTCTTCGTCCGTTTTTTGACGTTGGGACCTTCGAAGACCGAGAAACCGCGGATTAATAGTTTGGGGAAGTCGTTCTGCAGCTAATCGTATGCGAGATCCAAAATTTTCGGCTTGCATGAATCTTAGTTTCCGAGCATACATGTATAAGACCAGCGGCTTACCCGGTAATTCCATGTCTTGTGCTCCTACGTCATACTGCGCGCCCGCCTTGCCCTCCACCACCGTGTTGTCTCCTGCGGTTTCATCATGGTTTTCCCAGCTGTAGTGTGTGAGGATGTCGTTTTCTTCAGCATCCTCTATTGTGTATAAGCCGAAGGAACGGTCCCCCCTGTACCTGTTCCTCTCTTCCTCTTCATACTTATCTTTAAAAAAGAGCACCTCCAAAATACGCGGAACTCCCATAACCCGGACAATTGTGCTTCCATTCCAACACTCACAGACCTCGTGAGATGTACTGCTTAGATTCTCCATTTCCGCGGTGGCAAATGTCTCCCTAGCCCTCCCGATAAGCGCCTTCAACCATGAAGGGCCGCCAACTCTAATTGCTCCAACTATCGCTGTGATGATCCCGAGAGGTGCCAGAGAAAATACGAGACAATCAATCCATGATGTGCTCTGAGACATGAACTGTCTTGCAAACTCTAGTATCTTGTCAATATGTGGCACTACGCCTTAGAATGAGGATAGTATATGTACGTTCTCCAAACAACGCTAGAAGCCTAATATGATTAATTATTTGTCAGCTTGCTTCAAAATGGATACATGTATACTATTCTTACGGAGACAAATCTGATATCAAATTTGAAGTAATATCCTCCCCATCTTGTGATGTCGCTGAAACCGCGGTTATTAAAACGAACAACCATACGCTTCGGAACCCTCGATGAAGCTTCATACTACCGGTAGCACACAACTCGACTCGACGTTACTTCGCTAGTATTGACTTTGCTGGCTTGAACTTGATCCTTTCAACTGTGCCCAAGGGCCTAGACTTGTCAGATTTCATGAGCCCTTTAGGGGATTGAGTCTAGCGTATACTCAGGTCAGCGACAAAGGTTAATAGTAAGTGCTGAACGATAGCCAAACACCAGAAGCCACCAATCGAATCCCCAGATAAACAGGGGTCGGGGCACCAGAGAAGAACAAGGATAATGATTTATTAACGCAGCGTCTCTCTCGTGCCAGAGTAGGGTCTGCTTAACACACGGCCAATAGGTGATACTACCGTCGACCTCGGAAGATTGCGCACTGATGTCGTAGGGGCGATTGCAGAAGGTATGGTACTATCGCATTACCGTAGGTAGAGTAAGTGAGAAGAACGAATGCATCCTTGGCGGAAAATGCGTAAGATAGCGATAGGTGTATGATTGGACATGCGCTGCTGTGCATTTAGAATCCCCGCATTTGCCGAACAATTGGTCAGAGGGTGATACGCATATGGTCTGAGAAAAAGGAATAATACGCTAAATAAATCAAGAATTGACATGTATGATGGACCAATTTGTGAGGTCGTACATGAGACGACAACCGGCAATGTGAAGTTATAGCGTTTCGAATTCAGTATGTACTCTACATAGAGTTCCCTAGAATACAGATCCCATCCCAATTCCAAATTTTGATCACGAGAGAGACAATTAATCGAACGCTTACGGGAGGATCAGACGAACTAAATATTGGCTGGAATTTTCCAGCTCGTCCAAAGAAGTTGCCATGTGGCCAACCTCCCATTCGCAGGCGCCCTCCAACACCACGCCAAGAGCTTTTCTTTTTTTGCAGGATATTATAAACCTCCGATCGGCGTGTAACCTGAATTCGATTCCTGGATTGCGACAGAAAACCGCCTAGCGAACTGTCGATGTCGGTTTGCAGACTTGGCTCAATGCAGTAGTTAATAGTCAAGTAACTAAATAAATAGTAGTGAGAGTGCTATTGTTAAAATTGATGCAACAAAATTGGGACCGGTGAACAACTGCTGGTGCTGCCTTGAAGTGGCGTCTAATATGTGGTTTTGTGCGTGCGGAGTTAATTTATGCATGTATGTACAATGGATGACTTACGGGAATCACTTTCTTTACTATGCCTTTCTGTCGCTTGTTCGTGGTATTACAGCCATAAATAGCGCGTATATAAAATAAGTACTCTACATACTACATAAAAAATAAGGTATTTTATAAAGCAGATTGCAGCAGTTTGAAGTTACCAACCATCAGGAATTGAAACCTTTCCCAAATTTTCCAAATGCTTCTCAAACAATTTGGCAACCATTCCATAGGATAAACGAGATACTCAGTCAAAACAAACCCCACTTTTTCAGGTAGTATCAACACCACGACATCCACAAAAAACTACCGAGGGGGTTGAACTACTTGACGATATCAAAAGTATCCGGACGCCCCGTTTCATGAAATAACTCAAGGCATTGCCTTGGAGAGCCAACTGCTTTGGTATAATGAGGTTGCATATGGAAGTTTTATTTGCACAGACCTATTTTCTTTTTATTACGAGTAATCTAACCTAACCAATCTACGGGCTATCTAGTTACCTTTGATATCGACGAGTACTTAAGTACGTGATGTTATTCAAGCAGTGCAAACTTTCGCAACAAGAATAATTAAATTTAGGGGTCCAGTCTGGGGTTTTATCCATTGGACAAGAAAACACCCTTTGCAGTTGCAACGGCGCGGCAATACTGAAGTACACAATTGTACAAGTTTAAAGCTGGGGAGATAGTACCTTATAAGAGGTACGATAAAAGTGCTGAGCCTAATAAAACTAAACTCTGACTACTATTATCCTTAGAGAAGCATCCCAAATGCCATACAAAATCATTCCCCAAGGCTTTTATAAGCCATGTAGAGAAATTTTAGTTTTATCCCCTACATGCTCAGTTTCTTTTAAATTCGTATCTATTGAGCCTTGCAAGTTGATTGGTTGGAACGTTACCAGGGCTGAGCAGTACCAGCTTTTGATTGGCTGACAGAATTGACCTGCACTGTTCAGACCAATCAATTTGCGAGGATCAAAAATGGATACGAATTTAAGGAAACTGAGCATGTACTCAGTAGTACATGTAGAGGATAAGAGTTTTAAATTTTATCGAACCCCCTATGGGTACACACGGCAGAGTAAATTATGTCCGTTATTTGTAGGGACCACAGAAAGAACCCGTCTCGCACCCAGACCTCCCACTTCCACGTGATTTTGAGCCTCGTCTAAAATAATTCAGGCAGTCGACCCTGTACTCCCACAGAGCCGCACAGAGCTGCAATAATACAAACGACTGCACACCCACCACCGGATAATCAAAAAAGTGGAAAACCTCGAGGATGATTAATAAATACTCTGCATAATGTTGTAATATTTGAAGTCCTTCCTCCGCAAGTAGTTATATATGTTCTACCCCACCGACCAAGTTGACCTCTTGGCCAAGGGGACTTATCTCACTCACCAAGTAAACACCTAACGACCACAACCGCAAGCAAAAATTGGCCCATGGAGTATCATTCACTATCTTTTGGCCATTAGTGATGTGCCCCCAAAGTTTGTTTCAAAACACATCAGGTATTGTGCAGTTACAACCACTATCACTGTCTCAAATACAGATTTAGGAGAAACAGCTTCAGCGACAGCATCAAACCTTCTGTTTACTGACCTATACCTACAGATGTACATCGTGATGCCATCGAGAAGGTCTTCTGCAAATTTCAATGTATGAAGTTGCTGGGAACTTATTAAAATATAGTAATTTCACGATTTACTTGGTGGGTGGGAAACTTGGTCGGTGGGGTAGAACATATACGTATCAAGCCTAGATGTGGCCTGTGCTACTGCGGCTGCACAGCTGCTTGCGCTGTAGCCAACCAGTTTCCATTCATACTTATATTCAATCGCTGCCGCGAACGCCGAAATTTTCACTCTTTGCTTCACGAAAGCATTTATCCGCCTTCCTACGTGTGGGAATTTGAATGGGCGTGCGGATTAATGGTATTCTATAAATCGTTTTTCGGGGAGGTCGACCAGATCTAATTAGTTATATATCGATAGCTGAAGTGATTATCTGCAACTCGGTCTGAAGAGCAGGTCCCTTATTTGGAAGTTAGCGAGTATCTTTGGGAGCACAGCAAGAATTTACCATGACATGATGCCATGATGCCATGATGCGACCCACAAACGATGACAAGCTTGCAGCAACGAGTAAGCTCACTATGGCGACAGACCCCAGTACGAGTTCGATCGTGTGAAAAGAAGGTGGGAAGGGAGTCGGTTTGACCCTGAATGAAGGCGGCTCAGTGCGGCGGAGGAGGGCAGAGAATGATTGTACTGGATTTGCGACAGCAGTACGGCCCAGTTACGAGCGAAGTACTGGCGATCCCCCAATCATGGGGGAGTGGGGAGTGGAGAAACATTCTCATTGGAGGATGAGCAACTACAGCAGTTGCAAATTAGTGGTTTATCTCTTTACACTGATGCGAACAGCCTGCTCAAAACTTCATGATCGATACGGAAATGGAAGCCGGACTAGAAAAGTGTGGATAAAGCTAGTTGCTCTAGTAAGAGAAGACGGAGCTTCGGAGTGGTATACCGTGGTTGGTGATACGTTGCCTCTCTTATCATTGATATGAGCGGTCAGCCCACAAAATGATTGTCAATGTTGATGGTGGTAGTGACCGGAACAGGACAAGGTGCTGGCAGGAGTGGGGATATAAAGGAGGAGGACATAATTTGATTGACACAAGGGTGCCAACCGCAGCAAAGAATTGCACGGAGCGGCGGTGGCGATGTCTGACGGAAGCGGTGACCGGATCCGGAGCATTGACCATGGCCCATTACTTAGGTTTATGCATGGTGTACAAGCGACCAGTAAGCGACGTGAAGGGATCATACATATGTCTACCTAGCGTTTGAGTGTAGTTAGGGGAGGAGGGGTAGCAGGTGAGGATGCACCATCGGGTCAGTCCCTACCGCGAACCTCCATTGATCAGGAGGGGAGGCAGACAGGTTTAGAGGCCGTGGTATTAAAAGTGAAGATACCCATAGTGTTTACCGTTGCGTAGCAGTAGTGGATGGAGATCCCCCAACCTTGACTCGAAGGGTTCTCCTTAGGGTAGTGGCGGGGAACTTAAGATACTGACATACTCTAATTAGAGTGAATACAGAATGAATAAACAACCTCAATTTAACATGAAATACTGCTGTTTTACACGTTCACTAGCTGTAAAGTTTTTCAACTTCTAGGCTCACAGCATAAGAGCTAGTAGAAGATAGAAATGGCGACTTGTCAGGAAACAGCTTGAATTGACGAGCATGATTGATCAGCGAGTGACGAGAGCATGGGGTTGAATAAAGCCATCTAAATCAGGTCAGTGATTTTGTAAGCTAGTCTTAAACCTCCCGTACTATGTGGTCAAAGCGCACTTTGAGGGAACATCCCTGATGGAGACAGTAGTAGTATCGAGTACGTAAGGTCAAATTCCCTACTTATGGAATAGATCTCTCCGGAGCGTCTCCGAGTTCTTAAAATACAAAACGCATACCTCTCAACACCTTATGTAAAGGGTTCATGGCAATCAGCACGAAATACCAGGAAACAGGTAATCCCATCAAAGCATATCACTCGCTGTTTAGAGGTCGCTATAATATATGCGCAAGTTGACACGAAAATCCCTGTAATAGCTACACTGCTCTCGTAAACCAAACTCTACCTCACTCGGCAAATAGCGAAAAGAAAGTCTGGGCACAAGAGCATCCTCTGGAATATCCCCAACTATTGCTAATAGTACTTGTAGTTCAACACAGTTGCACTAAACTAGAATTGCCCCGATTGGCGGATGCTCCGCGGCGACGTTCAAGCAGCCAACCAACCAATAAAATTTACACATAAAAAACCTTTAGCGTGCCACGCAGCTACATTCAGTGTTATTGCCAGTGGGGTTACTGTGTATCTAGTTCTCTGTCTTGCCTTCGGCTTTAACCGAATTAACCGAGCAATCTGTAAAACTAGGTAACAGGGTTAAGCCTACAACGCTAGAACACATACGCACTTTGATGAGGAAAAGATATTCCCACAATTTTTCTCTTTATACTCGAGTATCTTCTAGACATTCACACATTATTTCTCCGTAAGTCCGTATCTAGAACATGCACTGCCTTCTGTTGACAGCAATTCGCAGATATATCGATCAACCGCAAGTTTAGAATAGTATTATGCGCAAACACTCTAGCTCTCCAAATACCCTAAGAAATATCGCAGTATATGTAGTATTAAATGCTTTAGAGATTCTCTATCCACTGCTACTCGTTGCTTCAATTGTAGTCAAGAGGTTGGTTATTTACGTAATGGAGAGAGGCGTCCACGTACTCCCGAACCTGGCGCACTGGGCGAGTGACGATCGGTGCTCCCAATCGGCAATATCACATGTCAAACGTCATTTGATTAAACAAAACCCCAACCCGATCTTCGGTTGCAAATATTAATCATAATTCACAACAATTCTGAGCGAGGATGAGCCCACTTAGGATTGCACTTGTTTACACTTGCTTAAGTCGCGCCACTTCGTTTCTTGCGTATTCGCACCTATGAGGATCAGCGTCAATCAGAGTGTGCATTACTAGATATGGATATAAATGCAGCTTGCCCTGGTATGAGGTTGTTTTTGAACTTGATGGCTGTCGAGTAAATTTACACTGACAACACAAGCGAAGCTAGAGTTGCTGCGCGCTTTCGAACGCCATGCACTCGGTCATGAGGCAATAGAGAGGCATCAAGCCCAGACAGCTGAACGTTCATCGGGGCCACTGCTGTTGGTCTGGACTCGCTTGTGTTCGGTAAAAGGGAACGCCGTCACCGTTGCTTCGTTACCAAAGTGGTGGGTGAATGCAGAAATATATTGCAATGCGGGATATAGTGGGCAACGGGCAGGTAGGTATATTGCGACACAGTGACGTGTCTGTATCCAACCACAGAATGTCAGGATATGAGATCTCTTGCCAGAGCTCATGCAGGACTGTGGATGTTTCAACTTGCTCGATTATGCCCGGCGAATCAGAGGCCACCAAGACGAACGCTATTGGCATGCTATTTGGAGAGTTTCCCTGCACAACGCTTGCTAAGCGTGGGGGTAACTAATGTAACCGGAAAAACTATTCCGAGCTGTACAAAGGGTCTTATATCTTCTACATTATATGTGCACGGACCCCACATCGCTATGATTAAACAATGCGAGATCACATTGTTTGGAGCGAACCATCATGTTTGAATAGATGTGCCAGTTCTTAGAATAGAGCAGATATCTATACTCACTATTGGCACAGATTTCCAATTTCACAACCGGTGCTAGCGCTGTATTATTATACACGCCAACAATCTGCACCCTAGTGTTAGCCTGTAGCATCTAGAGTGAAGCGATTGATATTACACGACAAAATCCGAGCTTCCAATATGTCCGAAACTTATGCTTCGAGAAGAAGCAAAACGGCGTAGAAAACGCGGCGTCTTTCTGTTAGCTAAATATCTAGACACCTACGTAGTTTTGATTTCCTATTTCGTTCGGTGGGCAGAAAGCTTTAAGTTAGGCAGTAACACGTGGGATCCCTGCTGGTCGAATTACTGTATGCACCTCCGGAAATGGGTGCAGAACATTACCGCGACCATTTCTTAGAAACATAAAGAATTGACCATGAATAGGTGAGCAATCCCGCGGATGTAGAGTGGTTAGTTAGAACATATTACCTACCACAATGCTTCACATCTCGTCAATTCCGAATAATTAATGTGCTTTTGACAACATTGCGATTAATTGGCTTAGGTTTGAGCAATAAACAGACATGCTGTCACTTCAGCAGTGCATGCGCACAACCATGCATACTACTTGGAAGAGGACAACTTACTCACAAAGAGTGGCCTGAGCTGTTAACATTGGTAGAGAGTCGAGAGTCGCCGTCGCGGATAGATGCGCATGGTTATGTTGCATATTGAAAAAGTTTCTTTTGCTTTGCGCAAAAGTGGTCTTTATTCAGCCGCTTATTTATATTACCATCAAGCCTGAGGAAACACGCATACAGAAGAAACTTGCCAATTTTGATGGGTTTTCTGTGTGTTTTTTCCAATCAACAATCAAGGTACGTGTATACTTACCTGGGTAAAGTTTGTGGGGTGAAATATCTCGGGCAAGGGTCACCATTGATCTGGATTAAACCCTGTGAACATCTTCAATGGTTAGTGCTGTTCACACTGAGTTACCTAGGTTTGTAGCCATTTCCCTTCTGAGGCAGTGATCAACCGGGCCAATAAGATCATTCTTGCAAATCAGCCAATCAACGCCGGCATATCGGGTGACAACAAATCTGAGGAAACATAGCACGAAGAGATAAATGGGCGCCTGCAACAGCGGTACAATATTGGCAGGTCAAGAGTATATACGTAAATGAGCTGCGCCAGGTTGTACAAATGAGTGGCAAGGGATATTGACAGCTCCTGAGAAACCTGAAATACCTTAAGCTTCACCTAGCTATAGCTGTAAAGGAAACTAACCCCAGACCTGCTGCCGACATGCTACAGATCTATATCATTCGTGATAGCTAACGTACAACACCAACTGATGCTTCTCTAAAACATCAACTAACAATGTAAACTGTATCATGCCAACACCACCCTCCCTCAAGCTTGTAAGTGCATATGTGGAATGTGGATACCAACCTGTATACCCGAGGCATTATTTCTGGCCAGAAAACTCATGAGTGCTGCAAACCGCCTCTGGGGGCACCTGCCTGGCCAAAACCAAGTGTTCTCATGACTTGCTCAATCTCAAGAATGGATGAACAAGCGTTGATGTTCCGGATGCGCAGTATGTCATCTATGTTTTGCACTGCATTACTGCTGGTTAGTGTCTTTTCTAGTCCCTTCTGGTCTTTACTAAATCAAATATGTCATATGTGCCAATCACGCTCTAGAGCAGCCACGGAGCTAGTACTGGTGCCATTAACCGAACGAACCTCGTAAACTAACTATCCCGGTTAATTATACTAGGACAGGGAAACAATATGTGGAGTAGATACTGTATCGATTCATCTGCTAACCTGGACCGACTCACCGTTCTTGCAGCTCGCGCAGCTTGCATAAATATCCGATGTAAAGAGCAGTTTTATTCACCTTCAAATCAGCGTGTGATTCGATAGAGTTGAAACCGGGCAAATAGCAACGGCGAACTCAATCGTCCATGTACCCTGTACGTACTATAAAAACGATGAGTTGGACAGGATAATGGCAGCTGTACATGTAGGTACGAGAACGCCATACGTCGATTGCATAATTATCCTGCATGCGGATTCAGATCCGATGATACTTGACCCCAGATTAATGTACAGGTTTAAAGGGGATACTGTGGGGTGATTATGGGGTAATAATCCGGGGGATCGCCATGCATCCCTTCCCCCCTATGCAAGACCTGCATACGATGGGCAGTTTTCTTGACTATCACGAAACTCAAGTTGCCCATCATTCCGTTTGTCAGATAGGGCATCAGGATACTCGAGGATATAAATGGAATTGAATGGTAAGCGGGAATTTGTGGTAAATCCCGCAAAACTGGCTGTAGTTTAACGTTATATAGTCCCGGCACAAGGCACTCACTGGTATACTTCCCGCTACCTATAGACATCTCAGTCCAATTCATGGAGTTGAGGATGCAGGTGCAAGAAATTACACCAACCGCGGATGAACAACAAAGCTAAGGTTTCTACAGGCCTGTCAACTGATAGAGTTTAAGACGAAGCTTGTGCGGGAAGGCAGCATTTAGCTATAGGTGTCTGTGGTCTGGGGATGCTTTGAATCGCTCCGCCTAATCCTAAAACTTGCTCCTGGTGGCCGGCTCCCTGCACGAACGTTAATGATGTCCGCTTCTCATTCATTGCAGCTTGTGGCACCAATAAACTACATGAAGCGTGTCGACTACCAACACACACACACATGTGAGTCTTGCTTCCATGCAGTAACAACTTTAAGATCGGCGTTTTCTGGCGGTGACAACGGTGATATCATGTCACTCGATGTTGGCTTGCAGATAGCTTGAATGTGATTCGCCACAGCCCCGCTACCCCACCACACCCACAGATGGGATGCCAGCAACGGCTGCAATTGCCTATTCGCTCCGACGTTCTGAGACAAAGTGCGCTCTGAGGCCGGCTCAGGTGGCCCTCCATACGTTGCAATATTGGTAGCAGTCGTACGGGCAGAACGTCATTAGAGACGTGGTTGCCATTGAGCATAGTAGGTGGGACTGGTTGGTCCCAAGGATCATAGCACTTTAGATGAATTGTGGGGGATTGGAATGCTGCAGGCGGCGACATGGATGGATGAGATACTTGCAGCGGATCCTACAGACGTAGAAATTATTTTAATCTACCAATGCAAAAAGAACAGGTACACCATCCACTCTGTGCAACCCCGAACGTTGGGGATAAACATTTCAAACCGGACAGATGGATCCAAGATCAGACACGCACGCTTAAGCGAAAGAAAAATGAATGCAGATGAAGGAATATTCGAACCCAAAAGGAAACACAAATCTGCCCGACTTTCCGGGGCTGTGTGGGCTATCAAGTGCTTGCTTTTGGGCAAACAATCGTGACCAGGACCAATGGCCTACCCTACCGCTTTCCGTATCTTCATGCGAGCGCAACAGAGGGCGCAGGCCACATTGTTGTCTGTGCGGCGTGGGGTGTGTTGGAAAGCTGGCCCAGAGTGGCGACCAGCCCACCCAGGGTTCTGGGGACTCCCAGGCAACGCAACGCCGATTGGGTGGCGTGTTTGACGCGATCGGAGTAAGCCAGCCAGTCGGAGCGCAATTCGAACAAACATCCACCAGTCCCAAAGCAGCAATGCTTTGCGTCGTACAGCTGAGGTACCCTAGCTGAGGTACCTGAGACGGGGGAAGGCTGAAGTGACGTCGCTCGCGGCGTGGGGGAGGCGCACACTGGTGGGCATTCAGCGCACCGCGGTAGGGCGTTTGAAGCATTTGTCGCCTGGGCAACGCAGGGCAATAGCTTAGAAGCCCCAGGAATAGAGTGCTGGATTCCGCATTTGTTCAATTGAACGCGACCGCCTCCTATTAGGTGTGGGGGTCTCCGAGGAGAAAGGGGGTAGCAGATTCGCGTCACGAAGCTTGGGGATAGCATCACAATCCAGAAGGCATGTATTCGTTTGACTGCAGCGCAGAGACGATCCTACTTTGCTTCCTCCCGAGCTATCCGAAAGCCCTGACTCTCAATGCCATACAGTTGTCACGCCGGACGTATTATCACAACCCCCAGAAGATGCCCTATGCGCTTGTTTACCTGCGCTGGAGCATATCCGCTACCCGTAGAACGTTTGCGACTTCGACTAACTTCAGCGCTGTGAAATTGTTATGTCATGTTCGCCGAACACTCTGCAAGCCTTTCTAGCCTTTCCCACTTGAAAACCCCCCGCCCGACTGCCGTGAAATTGGGCGGAGTGTCGCACCTTTACCTACGTAGAATTGAAGTTGTTGGGATTCAAGAATGGTACCAAGTTGCCGTATGTATTTAGTGCACAGCTATAGCAGTAACCTATATGAATGCACATCATTAGTGGCAGTCTGTAGAATGAAGTTGCGATTTGAAAGCGGAAACCCGCGCGAGGCTATGGTATTATATGTCGATGTTCTGGCTAGGCTGGCCACAGCATTCTGTGTGCAGGAATTATACTTTCGCCACATGATGAGCTCACAACTCCCATGTATCTACAACGTCCGCTAAGACCGGTCAACCCGCTAAGACCCGCCGCAACTACGAATCCCAGACATTCAGCTATGAAGTCGGCAAGTAATCTTCTATCAAAGGCACGGTGCAAATTGCCGAAGAAATAAACACTTGAAACAGTTAAAAGTGGTTATCACGGCAAATGAGTTTCTAGTATTATGAAAAAGGAGCTGGCTCATATACATGGGCTAGGGTCAGTTATACTCGTGACTTCACGAAATGCATTGGCGGGCTGAGAAGTCTAAATTACTTGGTAAGGCCATCCATTGGCTATCACGGAAGTCAAGTCCCGTCCAACGCAAGACTTTCCTCTAAACCTCCCTCTTCTAAGCTAATACAAAGTTGTAACTTATATAGAGGCCTCCGCCTCCCCTTTGTTGCTCTTTCGTTTCCCCATTGCAATCGTTCCCCACCTTCTTAACTTTACATCCAGCTTCTTCTCATTCCCCCCAACTCAAATTCTTTTATCATACTTTGTTCGAAGCCATGCCTCCTCATACGAACGAGCCTGATATTCCGTTGAACGGTCTATCACTCCAAGACGAATCCGATCTGAGCAACGGAAACCATGGGTCCCGCTCGTCCATATCGGGTTTTCTCAGCGCCTTTACATCTTCTCCTCGACCATTACTCCCAGGCACTTACGCTCCGACTCCCGCGTTCTTCGACCCTACTACAGAAAACTTAGACCTAGCAGCCATTCAAAAACACGTAGTTCGACTCGCTGAGGCCGGACTCCAGGGGGTTGTCACTCAGGGCTCAAATGGCGAGGCAGTTCATTTGAGTCACTCCGAGCGCCAGCTTGTTACAGCCGCAACACGCGAAGCATTAAATCACGCAGGCTATACGAACATCCCAGTTATAGTGGGATGCGGCGCGCAGTCGACGCGCGAGACAATTGAACTCTGTCACGACGCCGTGCTCTCCGGTGGCGACTACGCTATGGTTCTACCGCCTAGCTACTACCGTCCTTTGTACACTGGCGAAACACAAATAGAATTCTTCCGCGACGTCGCTGACAATTCGCCTATTCCAATCCTCATTTACAACTTCCCGGGCGCTGTTAGTGGGATCGATTTGGACTCGGACGTTGTGACGAAGCTGTCACGACACCCCAACATCGTGGGTTGTAAGCTTACATGTGGAAACACGGGAAAGTTAGCGCGGGTTGCTAGTGCCGCCCCCGCTGATTTCATGACCATGGGTGGCTCGGCGGACTTCACCCTGCAGACACTCGCTGTTGGCGGCAAGGGTACTATCGGCGGACTCGCCAATATTGCACCCAGAGCCTGTGTTGAGCTGTACAACCTCTACACTGCGGGAAAGACGGAATTGGCAGAGAAGATGCAGGCAGTGGTGGCTCGCGGCGATTGGGTGGCCATCAAGGGTGGTGTTGTGTCAACTAAGAGCTGCCTAAACTCATATTTCAAATACGGTGGTTACGCGAGGAAGCCGCTTCCCCGACCTACGCCACAACAAGAGGAGGATGTTAAGGCCGACATCGAGGAGCTACTACTTCTGGAGGAATTTTTGCTCCGAGGTAAACGAGAGCAGGATATCCACTTTGACAGGAAGAAGGAGTTTACGCAACTTGTGGAACTGGAACGGCTGCTTGCATTGGCTTAACATGGATTTCGATAATGCCCGTTTGCGATCACCCTCTTGGCGGCGTCAAGCGAAGTTAAAAGCGCAGGGACAATAGCTGGGAGGCTATAGACGTGGCTTTTCGGTCTCATGGACGTTGAGCCTCATCTTCTGTAAATACATGGCACTAGTGGTTTAATTTTCTGGTGACAATTGTTCCTTCATTTAATTCTTCGGGTTTGGCAAATGGATCAATCGACTGGGTCTTTGTTAGAAAAGGGAGTCTATTGCATTTCGTTCTGGTGCTCAGCATCATCATGGAAGAATTGTTGGTTCCGGAGTTCTGTTATTGCTTTGAATTTGCTGGCTGCTTTCGCCTTAAAGGCTCTTTATTTAAATATCGTTTTCTATTTGGGTTGGTCAAAAAGGGGTCTCTTTTGTTCAATTTTCTATACTCTTCGAATTCGAACCTTTGGGGAAATACTACAAGTACCATTTTCTGAAGACCACGTTTTTCCAACTCTAAAGTTATGCAAGAAAGAATGCGATGCACACCTCGGACCAACTGCAGCAGATGCGATGACACTTGCCAACCAATGACAGCGAGAGCACTTGAGCTAATGTTAGTGTAGTAAGCATTTTGGTCGTGTGCTCAAGAAACATCAGCTTCACTCCCCACACTCTGCCAGAAAAAAGTGGGCTGCCACGTCTCCACATTTTTTTTCCATGCAGAGGCGTGGTCTAGAACCTGCGATGATTCGTACCTAAAGCGAATCGGATAGTTCCTGCTTTCTCCAGGTCTGTACCCCTCCGTGATATGAAGAAAGATACATGCATGTAAACATGTTAGAAGAACTCATTTCGCCGCTTCTCCCGGCCTGTAGTGCGTTCAACAGGAATAGTTCCAATGCTAAGACTGTTTGCTATCCGCTATGGCGTTTGTTCTCCGTCGTTGGTTCTAAGGTAGCAGAAAATGTAGCAACCCAGCGGTGGGAGAGTGTTTACCTAATTCAATGACAAAGTGTGTTGTTTACCCCGAGAGCTGATGAAAGGCAGTTTCTCCGAGAAGAAATATAGATAAACAACGACGTCATGGATTCCAGCTGATTAGGCAGTAAAAATCTGTGCCACAGTAGCACGGGCTGGGAAACATCTGGTAATGCAACAGCTCTGCCCCACATTATCGAGGTGTTGGTCTGGTCTGGTTTCGTATACTTATCTTGCACAGTTGTGTCTTTCAGCGTCACCTCTGATTGGGGGATCTTTGGGTCCCTGACAGCTGTCATGCAGTAGACAGACTCTTTACCTCGTGGCTCACCCTCTCCTCCCTTCAACTCGTAATTCGGCAGTACAACTTCTCAATTGCCATGGACATCTCACGGCACGGCAAGAAAATATTAGCAACCAGCCAGTTGCGCGACGACGCGCTGCATGAAAAGTTATGTCATCGCCTGCAAGAGCATGACCCCGCTCTTCCACATCCTATCGAATTTCCTTCTCTGCTCCCGCATACCCAATGTTCGGGCCATCGAACATTGCAGTGAGATTTTGTGGAACGCGAATCAGCATGGTGACCTCATTCCCGCTCCCGCTCTCCCATCATCCGTTTGCCCCACTCTCATACCCCTCACTTGCGAAAGCACATTTAAACCTTAAGCCCCACTGAGTTGCTTGAAATCGGTTTTCATAATGAAATCGGGCTCGATTCTACTACCAATTTCGACTCTCCCACGTTAGTACCCCCCCGGCGGAGCGTTTCTGAACGAATCAAAAGCAAAACCACGGCCGCAGCATCACCACCACAATACAGCGTAGCGAATCAGCTTATTGAGAGCAATATCGACAAAAAATTTCCGGATTTTAGTTTAAGGAAGCAAGCAATCGACTGGTCGTCAGTGTAGATGCCTAAACCTGGTCTACTCTAGCTCACATTTATTTCTTTCGAAAAATATCGGATCAGGGACATCCGCTCGGTAAATACGCACAACGCATGTTCAGGGTCTCAAGGGCAACCACAACATGGTATATGCTCTCGCTATATTATCAATTGATACCGATGGGCCTTCTGTGACCTGATTCTCATGATATGAATACGGAGTCTGATGCTACCCGGGGGTTAGGGTTATATCTGCCTCTTCCGCGTAGCTTTCCATCTGGCCCGCCTTTCGTCATTCCGCATACACGCCTGTTATACGCTGTTCCCTTTGTCCTGCGTATTACCCGTTTGTAAAGCGTGGAAAGAATTCGCCATCCAGTCTAGCTCCTTCCCAGAGTAGACACGCCGTGTTAATAATGCCTAATTATGGACATCCGTTTCCTTTCGGTAGTCTGAGACATGGGTCTTTGATCATCTTCCGCCTGTGGCAACCGCATCTGACTTCCTCCGATCTTACATTCAAGAGTTGACTTCAGGGACGATCCGCATGCACCTGCCACAAAAGGAGCCTATCGACCAGCCGTTATCTTCTGCGTATCAGATTCTTCGCAATCCAGGGATACCCGTGCCGAACCAACAACGTTCTCCAAAAGGATGGGGTACTTAGATTTAGCTTTGTCTGCTATGAAGGTGTTCTGTCGAGCTTTTTCGTTCTATTACCCCATTGTATCCACGGGAGTATATTCTCTTTGTAAGCCCGGGCTTCGCTTATCCCGAAACTTTCCAGAGTGCTGCTGCTCTGGTTTGGCCAGTCATAAGACGATTTCTTTGTCTGTTAGTGTTGGTCTTTCCCGTCATTGCGGCATGAAACGAAGGGTACCTTATCTGTGAGTGTTGCCGCCCTGTCCACATTTGCTTTTTCTGACTTTCGGTTGAAGCAGCAATTCATAAACATCTCCAACGAATGTCGTCAGTCTATTGCAGTATCACGAGCAGCAAGCAGTCATCTGATGAGCGTTCACGCATAGGTTATCACTCTGCTCATCCTCCCGGCGCTAGTCATTGCCCCCACGCAATTGCGGACGAATGTGGAGCGCGCACAATAACCTCAGCCTCAGCACCGGAATACTGGGTTTCACGAATTTGTCGGTATTCCATAAGTACATTGTACTTACCAACATGCACTTTGTTCTCGTTTACAAGCTATAGGCTGGGAGCAGACGAGGGGGAGACATCACATGGCAAACCCTAAATATATCATCATCGCGTGCCGTCTGAGTCCTATGTGGGGCTGTATTTGGGCAGCGACAGGCACAACACTGTCATTTTCCCAGCAAGTACGTGTATTTGGTATTTCGCTGAGTCCCTTGTTTTTTGGCCCTCTGTAAGTACCTCCCTCACAACTAGTCCGCAAGGCGTTTATATTTGCCGCATTGCATGGGCGTGCATCGTGCATCAAGTATCATGCAGTGCTACCATTCGCTACCGTGAGGCCACTTTAGGGCCTGTTCTTATCGACTAGCGGATTTTTGAGCCGGTACCTCATTGAGCGCGCATTTTTTGTTCTTTTGCAAGACGATGCGATAAGCCAGACCATTTGCGGTAACCACAGCAGGATGGCTATAGCCCGCTCTTTGGACGGCATTTGTCTGGATATCCCTAGGACAGAGGGCACGGTTTCACTGGGCGATCAACAAAGGCTGACGGCTATTAGGGCTCTCCATCGTGCTGACGAACTCGTATTTATATCATACACACCGGTTTCGATTTTCTCTGCGGGCTGAAGTTTACTATAGTTTGGTCAATTTTCGACACAAAATATGATAGCCCGGGTACGACCGATTGTCTGCCAACGCATTGGGATTGGCTGCGCAACAGCAATATACAGTCGTGATATCCCTCCACACACGAAGTACGTACCATCGCTTGTAGCCACACCAGCAATGCGCAATGTTCCAGAAGATGTTGCATGCAGAAGCAGCCTAGCCGTCAACAAACACATTTTCAGAAAGGAAGGAAGGATGTGTCGATTGATTGGCTCGATTAAATGGTCATGGTGTCTGAAGGAAGAGCAAACAGTGGAGGACGAAGTGTTCTGGACAGCGATATGCAGAAGGGAAGGCCCCTTCCACTACGCTGAGCTCACAAAGCAGCTGCAGTTAACATTGCCACCTACGTAACAACCTCCCTTGGGGATCTTCAGTATTGCCTGAGATCGATCTTGACAGGTACCTTAGACATGCAACCCAATATTAAACATCGAATGGACTTTCAGGATTCAACACGGGGGCTATCTATTGGCTGGCCACGGCCTCAATGACACCATTTGCAGTCAAAGCTCGTCGTTAGCAGAGCCTCATTAATGGACGATATTTCTTTGAAGATATTAAGTACGAAATATATAGTGTACAGATGTGCAGGGGAAGCTGGGTCGGAGGTCCTTGATGTTCGGGAAATTATGCCTCAATTTACTCAGGCCACCAGGAACGAGTTTGTCTACCCCATGGAAAACTTGTCTGTCATATCAACTACTTTATAACGTCAGTGCCGATACAATATACCCTCGTAGAAGCTTCTCCCGCCGCAAAGTGTCAACCTCAGACGTGCGGTGATCCAGAGTGTCCGCTCAATTTCTTGATTTTGTGCGCTACAGGACATAGTCAGGCGAGTCTGCGGTCTTGCGTTTGCTAAAAGCCTATTAAAACTTGATTTTCTGACGGTCTGGACTGGGCCGTAACAGTCAAATGATTTTGGTTGTCCCACTTGAGTGGTATCAATACCACAATTCACTAGCAACAAAGAAGGCCCCAAAGCTAACCACGTGCTAAAAGCACCTCCCAGCCTAAGGAGTAGCGTACGGTATGCATCGAACTCTACAGCCGTTTGGCATCCAGCCCGTCACTCCCGCCATTGCTGGCACACCCCATCTGTCGCCTCAATTCGTCTGGCCGAAGTACGTCCTACGCACCTACTCACCAGAGACGTCACCTGTCCTCTTACTGCCGATCAAACTGGAGCTCATGGACGTAGTTAATAGTTATACGGAACCAAGTGGATCTATCAGAAGGAGGCGAGAGGGATTTCTCGACTTGAGAAGCCAAACGGGGGAGGGTGGGTGAATAGAATTCAAAAGCATTGGATAGCCATTGTGTGCGGAGAGAATACAAACTTAAACTTGGGAGAAGCTACTTTGGTGTAACTCGTCCTGTAACACGTTCTACGTCACGTGCATACTCTCTACGAGTGAGAACGTGTGATACGAACTGACTAAGGTGGCCGTCGCGAGAACTATGCCGTACTTTCCTCATATTGAGCGGACTTGTATGTTTGTGTGTTCTTGGCTTAGGAGGGGGGTGTGTGCATGTTTTTTTGAGACACGAGTGCACTCGATGATAATCTTGACGAATTGCAATGGCCAAATTGGACATGACGCGACAAGGCCGCCATTTCTCATTATTCATTCAATTATCAGTGGACAGTCGCAATCACGTCATAAAACGGTCGCACTATAGTAGTCTTTGGGTCTTCAAGGGACTTGGAAGCCACTGCGGAATCATTGTGTACCACCAGGGATTACTGTAGGGCACAGCTAATTACGTAGAATTGAGTAATTCGCATAACTGAGGTAATGTTACTGGCCCGGACCTCCGCCACTCCGCTCATTGCGCCGCCTAGCCCGCTGAACCTAATAGCAGATCCCTGCCTCTCTCAGAATAGTTGGCATAGTTTATGATGCATCTCCCGGACCGCAAGCTAGTTCCGAAGGCTGAGGCAAAACATCCCACAAACCCCCCACGCAGTACAAAATATCACATTTTTGCGTATGGGCAGAGCCCCGCTTTCTCGTCCTCGGGATTCATTCTCCGGCCGCCCTTGACCTTAGCCCTTGTTATCACCTTCTTAGGCTTTGTCAAAAATATAAGGCCGTGCAGTTTCTAGATGCAGTCATACGTGTATGATAGATAGAGAGAAATCCTTCAGCTGAACATAAGATGCCGTAGGGCTGAACCTGCAGCTACTCAGTGTTCCCACAGGCTTGATCTCGCCAGCAATCATGAATCCGCACTCGCTTGGTGGTTTCCGGAGACAGATACTTTGCACAAGGCATGATGATAAGATAGGATGGTTTACGTATAAGTCCGGTAGTTCTTATCGTGTAGATCAAGAATTAGACTTCATCACAATCACAAATTTAATAGAGACTACCGGTCACAGTGATTGAGACAGTATTTCAAGGGACATTGGCTTTCGATCGCCGGTGGCCAAGAGCCTGCAAAGGGCAGTAAAACTTTTTGAGACACCCTTTGGTGACTGGTGACGTTCTAACTAGTGTGACTGAAAAAATATATTGGGTGGCTGGTGAAGGTGTACTTGGAGGTTTCGCCACATTATTCGTTTTCTCACGGAATCTGCGTCCCCACTGTCAATCAAATTATCGCACCGCTGTTTAGTTAGCGCACTACAACCAATTCGCGGATATCACTATAAACACTGCACGCGCAGTATCTGGATAGAAAGCTTTAGCTTAGGCATACAGGTAGCGTAACAGCAAGATACTGCGGTCGCGCAATGTCCGAGATTGCAGCCCACCATCCACCAGCCCCCACGCTGCCTTGTTAACCTCGGCAGCCTCGTCATCGCTGTCTCCAGGCGTGTCAGCTTGGGGCCACAGCCTCGCCCGCCGGCGCGCCTCGCCACCAGTTGCAAAGATTATAAATTGTTGAGGCGACTAACAGATCTATTGATCATCCCAAGGCAATGGTCCATACATCGATCGCCATCGGGCTTGGGCGCTCGGCTGCAGCTTATCGAAGGCCGGAAAAAATTTCCAGGCATCCATGCATTACCGCGATACCGGCTTCAGCCCTAAAAGTGCGGGAGTATTGTCCTGATAGTCGACCCGGCCCCCACTTTGCCCCTCTCCCTATTGTGAGAACCTTAAGGTGCATCGGATGAAGATGTACCAGTGATGGGAGTAGATAGTAGATAGAAGATAGACAACCTTAAAGAGAACTTTTACATATTGTATGGGGCAAGCTCTAATCCAATTAGTGTTACCACGGGATCGGGGAAGATCTCTGGAGGACCTGAGCTCGAGACTGACAAGATCATCTAGATCTACTTATTCATATCCAAACCAGACGTAGGCTCTCCCTAGACCTAACTCTGGTTTATGTTACTCCTTCCACAACTAAGGCGCACATCCGACTTTGTATACTGTTAGCGCCGCGCCCGAACCGAGTTGCTAGGCGATTCTATGCGTTGCAGTTAGCCACAGGGTAAGATGAGAAGAGGCTTAAGAAAGTGCCGTGACATCGATATCTCTTCTCTTTAACAAGAAGATTCCGTAGATTCGTAACTTTTTGCCGATAATTGAATTGACAAAGATGGTAGTTTAAAACCTTCATGCATTCAAGTATCAATATGTTTCAGTGGCTTTCCTAGAATCGCTCAACTTTAGATCCTGTATGCTTGTCTACATCAGCGTATGACCAAGAAAGTTTTTGTAGATACGTTTCCAGAAGTGCACCACTATGTTCCTGGAGTTGTGCTAATGCGTTCTCTGTTGTCATCAGATATATCGATATCACTCACCCCTAGAGACTTGCAAAAAAGTGCCCAAAGACACCTCGTCCTGCGGTGTCACGATCTCCTCGGTTTCGGGATACCTCATCTCATGAAAAGACACTGGTACTCCGTTTTTATTCTCAAACCGACCAAATCGATGTTGCGCAGGAATATTTGATGGCGTTGCCGAAGGAACTTGGTGAATAACTTCATGCTCTGAGGTTTACTTTAGGGTATTAGCGAAGTTAAATTGTAATTCCTCAATTTTGCGTTACCCGGCTTTCATTACCCGACTCTATTCTTTTGCATGTAATTGTCTCCACATCACTCGGTTTTCTTGTTCTCGGCCAACGGTCGTCGCACATGCAATATCATAGGACTCACTCTCCCCCCTCCAGCAAACTAACCCCCACCCATGACACTTGCTCTTCCTACTTCTCTCCTTGTCCTCTTCCTGCATTGGTCTCCGTCTGGTCATTTCATTCTATCCAGCTAATGTAAATCGATTGGAACCACGTGACTACAAGGCCTCTCACACTAACTGCAGATCACATAGTGAGCGCAGCCTGCGGAGTGAAGTTACTTACCCTAATATGTACCAGTGCTATAGTAATCGCGATCGTTACCTTACCCTACTAGTATCTTCCAGAACAGCCATGGATGTACCACTCTCCACCTGATGGACATGTTGCGACCTCTATCAAATTTATCCGCATCTAAACCGTAGCTTACGGCAAGCTCAGCTCAGGAGGTTAGAGCGAGTGATAACCTATGATAACTACTGCAAACTAACGGCAGCTCTAAGTGGAGGTTGTTACTTCAAGGGTAATTAACGGTGTTCAGCTCACTACTTCCGCCGTACTCGGAGTAGGATGAGTCTCATTATATAGGACACTGGGTGGACACAGTAACGGGACTGCCAGAGTCGGGCAAGATGTCCCGACCTGGGATCTTCCCGGATCTCATCTCATCGCGTCTGATGCCAACATTACGCTGACGACTTCATGGCACACATCACGACACCAACTATGATTCTGATTATCAAAATTTTCGCAACTTCGTCTTACCGTATTCAAGATTTGCTCCTCTAAGTTAAAGATAAGGTACACTTTCGTTAGCGCGTATATTTCGGTATCCAGTTATTACTACACCAAAGTAGAACCCAAGACGTACCGATTTAGTAGATCTCCGATTCCGAGTCGTGTACTTACGTATTAGGAACGCTAACCCAGCCCGGGGGAAACCTCTTATTAGATTAAATACGGTACGTGATCATCCTTCCACGATATACCCTACCCAGCTGGCCAGATAGCATTCATCAACCTTGCAAGTAACTCACAACTCAATTCTAAGTTAATATTTCCTTCTCCTTACTCAGAATCACAATCAGAGTAGACTAAATTATCACTAGCTCCGGCCCGAGATGCCTGATCGACGGCTTGTGTTGAAAGTGATGATTAATTGTACTATATATCTAAGGGGTTACAAAGACTTTATATATACGGTAGTTAATGTACGAATGCGTACGTACTCATCAATGTATACTCTAGATATGGCTGAATACCACCGGCCCGTACGAATACCAGTCCAGTAAGCCGCTACCAGAAGGCTGATACAGTAGCCTGTAGTGAGCAACCGCCAATGTTCGAGGGCACAATATCTTCGAGTGATTTTGTGTGACATCGCTCGAAACATAATTACCACAATATTGTATCTGGATATATTCCACTGTATTATCATCTCGTGTAGTGATAGTTAAGTATATACTTCCTTGGTAAAACCCAGCTCATCATTCTCCACATGTAATTGTATGAGATTCTCCCTATCCAACTGTAGTCTGCGCAAAGTATTTACTTCCCATAATCCATTAGATATATATACTCACCTATTAATGATATGCAGAGATAGACTCCGAGACTAGTCGCGAGCTGGAAACTATCCAGCCGAACCTTAATGTAGTCACAGAGGCTAGTTACTGGCATCCAACAGAATCTTAAATGAGCATTTGCCATCTCTAGCTAGTTGAGAGTCGCGGTTTTGAGACCGCTCCAGGAGAGTCTCTCCCTATCATATCCAGCCTGCTTCTGGTCAGCTGCCATCTCCAATATGCTCCTGGCCAGCTCAGATCAACCTTATAGACTCTCCACCCTACAAGTTCGTCACTATCATCTCCAGCCTGTTCCCGAGTACCGTCTCTAGCTAGCTCCTGGATAGCCTAGATCGACCCTCTCCAAGTGCAACTCCAAGTGTATCTCTAAGCGAACCCGAGTTTAGTCTCTAAGTGCACCCCGAGCGAACCCGAGCTCAGTCTCTAAATGCACCTCCGAGCGCATTCGAGTGCTGTTTCCAATTTGAGTGCTAGTTGCTAGCGTACGCTTGGTTACTTGATAGAGTACGCCTAGTTACTTGATGTGGACAGCGGGCAGGGGTTATGTAAAATTTTAAGTTTCGTGTGTTGTCACGCAAAATCACCTGAAGACATTGTGCCCTCGCTTGAACATTGGCGGTTGCTCGCTATAGGCTGCTGTAGGCTGAGATCTATTTATGCAATATGTGTAAGTCCAGGATACCAAGTGATGGACTACATTGATGGTAAGTGACGGTGTACTTACACTTGGGAGGAGTTACTTGTGTTCGTAATTGCTAGCCAGAGAATCCAAAAGCACGTCTATGTGAGTCCCGTAGTTAACATTGGTTTTATTGAGCTACAACTTGGTTCTATAGCCTTAATATCCCTAGCAAAGAACAGGGAATATACCTAACTGGCACCTGCTCTGAGTTAGACGGTAATAATCTGTTTAGTTGGGCTATTGGTGTCTGGATCTAAACCATCCTCACTCATTGAAAGGGGTTTTTCTCTTTGTTGGTCATGAATTCCGTTGTTTCTGCTTCTCCTACACTTCTACATTCACCCTCTCTTGATCCAGCCCCACTGTCATGCATGTACATACATCGCTACTAGCGCTATACCGCTCACTGAGTCTCACCACTACTTTTGTCTTCCCCACCAAGTCCTATCATGCTGCTATTATGCGTTTTACAAACCCTTCAGACATGCGGTCTGTTGAAACTACTGCACACCGACCATTGCGCCTTACTGGTGTAAAGAAGCAACGGGATGGAAATATCATGATGATTATGTACAATTTGTCCGGACTCCCAATGCCATCCAACATAAATGAAAACAAGAGGGTTATTATATAAGTTTCCGCATCCCCCGGTGGTCATCCTACATGATCGTTGAAATAAATCTACAACTTTGTCAGCAAGATGCTCTGCAATGTATCTAAGCGCTTAGGAGACCGATCACTCACGGAGCATCATCACATCAAATGGGACAGTAAGAAGCGATTAATCTCTTACAGCAGGACTTCAGAAGCAGCAGCAGCGCCCAATGTCGGCCGCACATTCGGTGGGGCTTGGGTTTTGCCCGCCGCTTCCCCCCTTCTGACCAGGATTTCCACTTCCAGCTCCTCCGCTTCTTTCCACCGTTGCTGATGCGTATATATGACTGCAAGCCTAGCCATCGTATCCAAGGTGCTAGGTTTGGTCTTCCCTTGTGTCTCCCTTCTAGCCAAGACGTTGCGTTCTATCTCCTCCGCTTCCTTCCATCGTTTTTGCCGACAGTAGGTTTGAGCGAGGTTCCCCATCAGTTTCAAGACATCAGGATGTGCCTCGCCAAAAGCATTTCTCCAGTTCTCCAGAACCTCGAGCTGCAATGCTTCCGCTTTATCCAACAGTCGCTGGTCGTAATACGTTTGTGCAAGGTTGGACATCGCTATCAAAGTGTTTGGGTGTCTCTTGCCGAGCTCCTCTTTTGATTTGGCCAGAATTTTTGCCTGTATCTCTGTCGCCTTATCGAATTTCCGTTGGCCGCAGTATGCCATAGCAAGATGTGACATAAGTGCTAAGACATACGGGTGCGTGTCGCTCAGTTCCTCTTCCTCTTCAATCAAACCAAGTGCTTCCGAACACAGTTCCTCCGTCTTTTCAAGTAGGCCCTGTCCCCAGTATGTAAATGCAAGATTGGACATCGCTTGTATGGATTGGGGATGCTTCTTGCCAAACGTCTCCACAGCAGTGGTCAAGACTCTCCTTGCAATATCCTCTGCTTCCTCCCACCGTTCTTGTTTGCCGAGAGTAACCGCAAGATTTCCCATCGTATTCAGTTTCCAAGGATGTGTCTCGCTTAATACAGTTTTCCACTCGTCTAAGGCTTTTAGTAGTAGTAATTCTGCTTCGTTCCATTGACCTTGGTCGCAGTGTATTGATGCCAGATTACAAATCGATATTAAGGTAGCTTTTTGCGTGTCTCCCAATTCCTCTCTGCGCGATTTTAAAACTTCCCTCCCTAGCTTGTCTGCTTCGCTCCAATATCCCAGGTCGCATAGTACTATGGAAAGATGGTCGCCAATTATCAATGTGTCTGGATGCGTTTCGCCCAACTCTCTCTTGCTTATGTTCCAGGCATTCTCCAGTACCGCCTTAGCTTTGCTCCACTTTCCCTGCTTCTGGTACAATGTTGCGAGATTGCTCATTATTAGCAGGGTATTCGGGTGTGTCGCACCTTCCTGTTGGCGATATGCGATCAAGGCTTCCTTGTACAGTTCTTCTGATTCCTTCCACCTGCCTTGGATGTTATACGTTGAGGCAAGGTGAACCATTGATCTTACAGTGCCTTGGTGCTCTTTTCCCAACCTCTCCTTCTTGATGGCCAATATGTGTGACAGGAGTTTCTCTGACTCTTCCATTTTCCCCTGGGAAATATAGGTTTTCGCCAGGACATCCATCGACTCCAACGTTTTAAGAGAAGTAGCGCCAAGTCCCTTCAATCTCTCATGGAAAACCGTTTCCTGGAGCTTTCCCGCTTCTTCACATCGATCCTGGGAGTATAAGATCGATGCGATGCTAGCCATTGCTTTTAGCACTTTAGGGTGCGACGTTCCCAAATCCGCGTTGGTGGTGAGGATCTCGGTGGCCAGACGTTCGGCTTCTTCGTATAATCCTTCGGTCTCGAGGATGCCAGATAGCGTAGATTTCAATAATTGTGGTAGCCAGTGGTCTGAGCCCAAAACGCTCTCTGACCGCGTGATTTCGCTCTCGTACTGTTGTTTGACCTTGTTGAACTGGTGTGACTTTCGATAGTCGGGCGCGTTGCTGGCGTTGGGACTGCGAGACGTCGACTTGCGATATTCTATTGCCAAGTCATGGTACCGAATGTAGCCTTCATCTTTGAGTTTGCGGAAGCCACTTTCATGAAAGACAGGTTTGTCTAAACTCTGTTTGAACGCAGTGATTTCATTTCTGAGCTCATCCTGGAGTTGGGCTGTGGACTCATTTTCGTCCAGGAGGGTATCATGATCACCAAGTCCCAGCACATGAATTAATCTGTAAAGACATACTACGTTCAATGCACATGTTTTGCACCCTTTTTTGGAAGCTTTGGCTTTTATCAATGTGGCGATTTTGGTCCGAACACGCAGGTCGCACAAGCCCAATTGATACAAGAATTGCCTAGCCTGCGTACATGTTAATGTTACCATACCATTCTTTCATGCAAGACGAAAACATACTGAGAAATTACAGTGGGGTTGAAGTCTGTAATCTTCCTCAGGCATACTAGGAGAAGGGCAATCGATCCTTGAAACCGTTGTTAGCATGTATTAATATTGATTTGACTCTAAACACTGGACCTCACTGATTTGGGTTGAGAAGCTGTATCAATTTTCTACAGTCCGGTTGCCGAGAATCAGGCTTCTTTGCAAGGGTCAATGAAAAAAACATTGCCAGTGAGTTTTGCCGCGCCGGATCCAGTGATACAATTGTCGATACCAGCGAATGGGCAATGCCAGGGAGCAGGTCAAGCCATTTAAGGTCCTCGAATACATCTATATTTCGTTCTTCCCATATTGATTGAAAGGATATTGGCCTATCGTACCCGGGTATTGTTGTTGTAGGCTCTGAAGAACTCCAAGTGTGTGTACTGTGACACAAAACGAAAAGACAAACCATCCCCAAGGAATATATATCCATTCTCTTTGCTTCGTGGATCTCGAAACATTCGTCATCCCAATTCGGATCGTTCCAGGGTCGTGACCTTGGGAGGTATATGAGATCGTTCTCATCCTTGCCGAGACACGAATGCCCAAAATCAGTTAACTTGGCTTGTAATCCACCCTTACCATCCTTGAATATGAGGACGTTTTGCGGTTTGATGTCTCCATGAACGATATCTATCCGATGACAAGCAGAGTCAGCTGTGACATTTAGCGAGTGGAGATGAAAATGTATACTGCAGTCATGTAGGGCCATTACAGCCATGGCAATATCGGTGCAAAGTCCTAATTCTATCTCCAATGAGGCGCTCTGGTCGTATTTGTAGTTTGTGAAACTTTGAAGGTCACCTAGGTGCGCCCTTTGGAAGACCAAAACAGGCCATACACCATCAGAATCCCAACAGATACCCTCTAAGTCGATGATGTTTGCGTGGTTCCGTATCAAAGGGTGTCTTAATATCAGAACTTCTGTTATCAACGATCCAAAGTTGGCTTTGGATACATCTCGACCGCTGATGGAATTGGTGGAAAGATACGATGAAGTTCGTTTGAATGCAAAACTGGTGTGAACGTTGATAAGTGACTGATTGATTAGAGAAGTAGCACCCCAGCCAAGCACATTAAGAGTAGGCTGCCAAAGTATTGGCAAAATGTCAACATCGCAATTGTGCGCAATCGCAAGAAAGGAAATAATATCACGATGGTCATTTCCGATATCCTGTTGCGTTACCCGTTTCCCAAGGATAGAATCATCGCTCAGTGAGTTCATAGTGTCTGTTGTTGCCGGGCGGATTTCTCGAAGGCAGTATCTCGCTTCACTCGCTCGGGGAAAACGATGAATGTTATTCTATTACCGAGCGATATATGTGACTCTACCGGTACTGATGGCGTTTGAACGTTTTATTGATCGCGGGCGCGACAAGCCTTTGTGTGTCTTCGGGGGTGAGGTGGAAGCGAAGAGACTGAATGGAATCTTCGGGGGTGAGGTGGAAGCGAGGAATGAATGCCTATCCCCTGGATCGTAACGTATACGGGCCGCCCGCGCAACCACCTCACCACACGTCCAAAAATGCTCATCAGAGGCTGTCCTTTTTATCAAGTCTTCTTTAGTAGCAAATAAAACTTTCTGTCAAAGTGAATTGTAAATTATATGTGATGTGACTTTGTAAGTCTTACTGCCCCACCAAAATTCGCTCTCTGAACTGGCAATTCACCCCATGTCTATGCACCACTACCCACCTTTCTCCTTTACAGGTGATTGAATTCCACAAAATAATGCCTTTTGTTATTGAGACACCATAGTTACTTGCATTTTGAACATGCTTAGCAAAGTTTGGGTGGAGATTTGGTATTTCTGGCTGGGTTTTCCTGCTGGCAAAGCCACCATCCCAGCTACTTTCCCTTCTCAAGGTGTACTGAAAATTGCCTGTGTCTCCAGCACTGGCTGAGGGGTAAAGATATGCCCTCTTTGATATTTGACAAAGTGGGTTTTAGCCTTGTTCACTATGGGAGCTGTGCGATGGGTATTGGTATCCCCCCTCCAAGCCTCAACTCTCGGGTACATTGTAGATGGAATTCCTTATCTGTAATGATATTGTGACTTCAGAGCATGTCCTTAGCACTAAGCTTGAAGGATATTTTGGGGGGGTTATGGGCAGAGTTGTCCATTTGGGCTGCGCAGTGACATTTTCGAGTTTTTGGGGAGCCGATCTTGAGACAACCCTCCCAACAAAAACTGCCCTTTTTATCGGCACCCCATTCCTGTACAGTCCTTAATTTTTGGCAAAATGCTCTCAAGACATAAGAAAGTAAGTTTATAATGCTCCCCAGGCCACCCCCGCAGAGTTGTGGTTGCATCACTAAATGTTTGCAGCTGGGGAGTCGGTTGCCATGCCCAAACGGGCCGGGAATGCCAAAGTTACGATCCAGTAGATGAAGCAACGAAGACCCTAATCTGTGTGGCACGATTTGGTGGCGCCGATTGGTAGTACAGATACTACTATGGTTCAGTGTACTCTACTTCGAAATACCGATATTTCATTGTTACAAAACCAGAGTACCTACAAGTACCCAGATACTTACCAAGGTATGTAGATAGCATACCGTACTTACTCCTAATTCAAGTAGTAATACGTATACGTATACATGTTTCAAAGGCGAGAGTTCATGTGCCGTCGGGGTTGGTGCATGCACGCAAAAACTTGGCGAGTTGATTTGATTGTCACATTGGGATGAAAAATAGCTTTGACAAGGCGATCCTGACGGTCTTCAAACCAAGAAACAACGGAAGTTGTACGGGGCAGAGTGGTGTGGGTACGGCGGCCTGGTGCGACAAATCCATAACTCAGTTGCGGCTTTCAATCTCACGTTGCGACTCAGTTCGAAGCGAGCGATACCCAAAATGTTCATCTCAATTGGGAAGAAGAATCGATAGATGGATAGAGAGGGTAGTTAAATAGGATATTAACTTGTTATGAGGTCTCTCTAAAGCATGGTGATTGATGGTGGTGGTAGATATCCGGATGATAACTAGGCCAGTAAGTTTACCTTCGTTCAGCCATGCTGACCTCGTTGGGATGATGGTCGCAACAAATCTTTTTTCCAGAGTTATGGCAAACCTTTTTGTTTGGATGTTGCCTGAACCTAGTCATGACAGTGAAGCTAGAAAGCCAAGCCGAGATATGATGGGTTCCGTTGCACCAGGCCACCTAGTGTGGGGTACCAGTTGGTACTTGTTTCGTACCACATCCGAGCCAGCTAGCTGGCAACTAGGCTACCACGTCCACACTAGTGCACGCGATCGAGGTGCTTCTGGAAAGCAGCAGCGAATTCACAAAGTGGCAAGTTAACAAAAAGGAAGGAAAGAAAGGTATATTAAGCTGTGTATAAAGCTTTTGCATTTGATCGATGTTGAAAAGCCATACAACCCCGCTTCAAACCGACCCACCTTTATAGATCCCTAATCCACACGCACACGGAGCGCGGGTACAAGTAATCGGGCTCTAGATACGACATATATCATCCGAAGTGTCACAAATGAACGGTTCTCAAGCCCAAGCAGACATGCTAAGCTCAAATGTATCCTGCAAAAGCGGTCCACCGGGTGACTGGAGAACTTTCCCCAGTGGCTTTGATTCAGGTGTCTATGTGGGGGATCGTGCAAGCTATTATCATAGGTTGGACGACGATGCAAGCCGCCTATTTTTGGCTACTGATTCCAGCGTCGACATTCTGTTTTGTGAAGATAGAAAGTAACTACTCTTGCCTAGTTGTGCTGTAACGTATATACTAACTCTTGAAGATTCAATCGGGTTTCAATTGACAACATGAGGAGCCTTGACATGTTGCTGGCTGTAGGTAGATGATGAGTGTTAAGAGGAAACCATGTACTGCTCAGAGAACTGAGAGTACTTTCTTATCTGGCGTTACTCTTACATGTTGGCAAGTTCCTAACTAACCGACTCTCAGAAACAACGGCAGCAGGGGAGTGATATTTTCTGGTAACAAGCCGAGCCGTTATGGTGACATCCGATTAACTGGCATGAATCTAGCTTTCTCAAGCAACGCAATTCTCGGAGTCACCTTTTAATCACTTACGACATGTTCAAGAGGCTTTTTGCTTGGTATAATACCTTCCCACAGTTCCTAGATTATGTCCATGGTTTCGGATTCAAACTACGGGAGGAAGATGATAACTTCGGAGGCTATGATCGTCAGTTGTACTTTCAACGGGGGGACGGATTTGAAGGATCAGTAGACTACGGTAAGGTGCAAACATTTGACTTACCCGGGCACGCAATTTCTACGTCCCTGGGACTAATCTTTGGCTAGAATTTTGCTACTGTCTTCGCTATATTGCCAAACACGGCCGTGAACAGCAAAACCCATGGTCTTTACGGCAGACAGCAGTTTACCAACGATACGATTCTACAAGCCGGACTTCTAAGTGGATGATTATACAGCCTTCTGAACGTTTACAAGTTGAATTGACCGAATATCTGGAACTGAAAGACACTATTACTGGTTCTGTGACCATCACAAGCTGCGATGCCCATACAGTGCATGCAATGGTCTTTTCCTCTACCGAAAGAAGCTGGAGAGAATATATGAACACTTTGCAGCGAGAATTGACCATTCTGGTAAGCACTGGAGATTTCATTGATCTGCGGCAAGAATAGCACGTTACCCAGTTGTTCACAGTTGTGACGCGTCGACGCCTAAAAGACCTAGTCATGAGTTTCTGATATTACATAGGAAAAGAAGGCAGTATATTCTAGCGTTGGAAGTTATGACCCGCACGACTTCTCAATAGCGTTCTCCGACGCCCAGGGTATTCAGCGGCTTCGGGGAAAATTATCCAAAGCGCTTCTAGTGCTTGACTCCAGCTTGGATGTCGCGACAGGCTACGAGACCCACTGCAGAATGTTCGGAGATATTCATGGTGCCGCACTAATTGGAACGACAATCTTCGTGCAACTTGAGCGTTATCGAGGACACATAAAGACACACCGACAAACAGCGTCCATGCTTCTCGAAAAATCTGGCGACATCTTGAAATTAGTAGGTGTCTAATCGAGCTCTTCGGACCAACCGATACTTCACCTATCTTGTCTGCAAGGCTGATTATATTCCTGGATGTAGTTCTTCCAAATACTAGAGTACAGGAATGACGAAATGCTCTTCAAAATGAACAATGCAATGTACCAAAATAGCGAGGTAATGGCACGTATGACAGTCGCTACAAACACTAGCACCGAAGCAATCGCTAGACTTACGGAGAAAGCGCAAAGCGACTCACGGTCCGTCAAAATACTGACTTTTGTTGCTATGTTGTACCTCCCAGCAACTCTGGTCGTGGTAAACACCATTCGTAGCCCTTCCCTCCGTAGTCTAGGATCGACTAACCAGCCGGGTACAGACTACTTTCAGTTCCAGTCTGGTAAGGATGGTCGAGAACGACGCCGACCTCCGGCCCAGCCATTTCGTGGTAGCAGCGCAGTTCTGGCTATTTCCCGCGATCACCGCGGCTTTATTGGCTGTTACTGTGGTTGCGGTAAGGTTTTGGGAAGATATCAGAAGAAGGTTGTCCTGGTTTTAGCAATCTGATATACTTTCCTAATGCATGTGATTTATTATAATATCGATTTCACATAACCTCACTGAGCTCCCTCGAGATCAAGTCCGATGGAACAATGTCGAATTGAACGGGTTGAGTTGAGTTGATACCAAATTTATTGAATTAAAGCTCAATATCACGTGCAAGCAGCTTGATGAAACCCCAGTAATACATTGATTTTAATACTATATTCCGAGTACAGTGTACATATAGCTATATCGGCGCCCCGTCGACAATCTGACCAACAACCGTCTTACGAGACCTCTTCCCTGACAGACTTTTGTTCACTCTTTTCCGGATCCGTCACTACGCCTCAGTAACCGGCCAGCGCGCAACACATGCATGAAGAGATCAATACCTCGGTGAGCTCTCTCGGGACTGTTAGAATATAATCGTCATCATTTTCCTGGAAAAGAGTTCACGCCTTTAGCAATGTCCACAAAGCAGCCCTTACGATAGGAGCGTACTCACCTCGATCCTGAAATTGCCAATGCCGAAGAGACGAACGAGCAGCTGTCCGAGTCTGGCCCTGTTTATATAGCTCACTAACAACGTCTGTTTAATGAACGTGTCCATGCCTTTCGTGTAGTTCCAATGACTAACAAAGCTACCGGACTGTGACAACTTTAATAAGTCTCTTAACACATATTTCTTATCGCAGGGCATCCTCATGCAATGCGTGCTATCGTGGCAATGCAGCACAGTATGCGACGTTCTTGATATCGTAGGTACAACCATGAAATGCGGAAATCATATCGGAGGGCGAATGTTTCGTTTTAGTGTGGTGTGTGGGCGCTTGCGAATATTGGTTCTACACACAAAGCTCTTATTGCTTTTGATTTCCTCGTCTGAGGCGCAGTGTGTGCGTAGTGTGCGCAGCTGCAACCGCTGGTACCACTACTTTTGGGGGCCATCGATACACTCATCCTCCTAGTGTACTTCCGATATCCGTTCGTTTCTTAGTGCGACCCCAAAGTATATATACCAATAGGCTGCATCAGGAAGTCCAGACTGCGGTAGTTTCAACGCATTAACTACCGATAGTGGTGTACGTGTGGCTTGATCTCCGCGGATCTTGACCGGTTCAAACATGCAAGCTAGACATCCGGGTGTTTTATCCATCTTCATATGCTCGTAAAAACCTATAGTGCCACATTCTCGGGTTATTGCTTTATCACCACTTGCAAATACACCTCATCGTATAATTCAGCTTCTACTGTAGCTATCCTATAACTATCGTTACTCTCCAGTAGTAGTCTGTCTCGACCACGTCTTATGATTATACGTTACTCTAGCTAGCTGACGACCTGCCATTTTCGATCCGGTAGCTGTACCATCGGGGCTAATAATAGCATTACCAAAGTTTAATGGAATCTCTCAGGGATAGATTGCGCCAAAAGCGGGTGGAGAACAGTGACTCGAGGTATTTTTTACCTGAGGCGGACCTGCTCGACACTCTTTCTGAAGGCGCAATTGTTGAGGCCGTGGAGGAATGCAATGTGGATTTCTACAAAAGGGATGAAATACTGCAAGCTATCATGAAAGGAGGGAGACGGTTATTTGCGATTTTGATTCTCATAAGAAGAGGAGAATTGATTTCGGACTTTCTCGAAAATGACCAACTGCACGATGCGCACACTCAGCTTGATTCCAAACTGCATTTCGAAAAGGATATGCTCGAAAGGATCCTAGTTAACGCTCAGGGACCCAATGATGTTGCTGATTTCTATGAAACACAATGGGAGGTACTTTCACCCATCTTCCGGAATGGTGCGGCGCATCGAACCCTTCATGACAAGACTATTTTGCCCTACGTTGAAACTGAAGAACTGAGTACCCAAGGGGGTTTTGGGGTGGCCTGGAAGGCGGCTTTACACCCAACCCAGCAGAATCTTACGAAGCACGCGGGCAGTGCTAAGGTTAGTTTAATTCTCCTTAATGTGTTGGACACTGACATGCGTTCTGACGAAGCCAAGGTGATGGTTATGCGCAAAGAAATTCGACGGTCGATCTCGAAAAAAACACATGCAAGTCGCGAGGAAGACAGAATATTATCGTCCCTACGGTGCTTGAAGCACCCAAACATTGTCAAACTTTTGGCTTCTTATAGTCTCAAGGGGTTGCATAACTTACTCTTCCCATTGGCTTATTGCGATCTCCATGACCTGTTATATGGGAAAAAGCCCTGGCCCTCACAGCTTCAGTCGCCTGAATGCATTCTCAACGCAATTCACGGATTGAGTCGTGCAATCGAAAATGTTCACAGTTTCTTCGTTGACGAGTTCAAAGTTGGATTCATCGGGTGCCATTTCGATCTCAAGCCAAAGAACGTTCTGGTTGATGAAGAGACATTTCTTCTCTCAGACTTCGGTCTTTCCCGGCTCCGACCAGACGATGAAGATTCAAAATCGTTGATGAAAAGTGTGAATGGTGACTATTGGGCCCCTGAATGCGAGAATATGATGGCTGGATTCGCGAAACAGCCGATCGGAAGGTCCAGCGATATTTGGTCGTTCGGTTGCATACTAGCGGAAATTGTGGCATATCTTCAGTCTGGATTACAAGGAGTCAAGGATCTTAAAGGAAAACGGTGCGCAACCATGCGGGTTCCAGGCATCGGGGATTGGACAACCCATACATTCCATACAGAAGGACATTTAAACCCAGGAGTAGAGGGCTGGGTCTCGGAGCTCGAACAGCAGTCCGATCTGCGGGAACATATAAGAGGCCTTCTCCGCTTGATACGCCAAATTCTTGATGTGAAACCCGACAGGCGTCCCACAGCCAAAGTCGTCTCGAAGATTCTCTTTTTCATTGCGCAAAAATCCAAATTTGAACAAATCAAACGGAAATTCGATGAGCTGGTCTTGTTTAGCGCGAGTAGTAGTATAGATGAGATTTCCGCAGAACACGGCTCCACTGGACTGGATTTAAAGATCGAACACAAGCGGTTCGAGATCTGGGGACAGATCGTAGGATTTGAACAAAACCTTGGACTAGGATCAAACGAACAGGATTCACCATGGGTCTCGGAAGCCAGCAAAGATTTCGATCGAATCACCTACCTCCTAACCGATATGGATGACCAAATCTACTCCCTACAATTGACATGGGAAGCCAAAATATTAATTCCAACTTATTTTCAACTGCGCACACTAAACGACAAATTATGGGAAATTCTTCCAGAGACATCGGCTCGGGAGATGGAAAGTAAATTGGAAAATTCTATGCTCGATACCGAAGATCAGAGTGTTCTCAGCCAGACAGGATGCGTATTTGGAGTACATGATATCCAGAATTACAAAAATATCGGCATCTTAGCAACGCTTAAATATGAAAAGGCCCTGTTCGATGAAGACAAGGGTGATGATGGATTGGGCTTGCAAAACCCCGACCAAACCCATGTGCAACTAGAGGACTTAAACCACGAATTAGATGCCCACAGCTTTGGAGTCATAGCAGGACGCGAGGATACCCCGAACCAACGATTCCTAATTGAATGGATGCCCTATAAAGAGATCTGGGGCGAGAGTGTACGCAAGCAACTGCTCAATCGAGCGCGTGCTATAGCGAGATTATCCAACCATGCAAACATAGATCAACCCGGGCTCCGAATACTCAGATGTACCGGGTTCTACGAAAACACTGACTTGCGCGCATTTGGCCTATTATACATCATTCCAAGTACTACTACGACTCAATCGAAGCTCATTACACTCAAAGAGCTCGTGGACGGGGAAGGAAATAGACCGATTCTTGGTGACAGATTTCGGCTCGCTCACAAGATAGCATATTGTTTACTTGAGGTTCATAAGGTTGGATGGCTACACAAAAACATTTCGGCTTATAACATCGCATTCTTCCGACCTATACTCGAAGAATCCTCTTGTCCCACCTCTATTTCATCCCCTTATCTCATTGGCTTTAGCCACAGTCGCCCCAATGATCCCCGGATCCTCACCGAAGGTGTCAGTAGTGACCGCAAAAAACTCCAATACCAGCATCCCGAGTACCTAAGAAGAGGTCATGGCTTTTGTCCAGTGCACGATTATTACAGCGTTGGATTGGTTCTTTTGGAAATCGGCTTCTGGAGATCCCTTGATGCGATTATTCCTAGCGACCGAAGACCGAAGAAACTTCGCTCGCAGGAAAGAGTGGAATACCTGCGTAAGGAGATTGTACCACTTCTCGGGCAGAGGATGGGTGCAATATATCGCGATGCAGTCGATGCTTGTCTGAACGGCGACTTTCCGGAGAGGGGCGATAATGAGATTCGTAACGCCTTTGAGGCTAAGGTGGTAAATCCGTTATCTAGGTGCATGGCATAACTTCGTGGGGGAGGTAAGTCAATGTGTATGTCTAGGCAGGCAGAATACTTACGTCAGGCAACAGGGAGCTGCTGCGGCCGTTGGAGTGGAGGCAAGTGTGGAGGGATGCAACTGGGATGGTGGTGCGTCTGGCGTAATGTGAACAGATCTGTGGACCCTGGACTTCTTGGCGATAATTGACATGAATCGACTTAGATGGCAGTTTAAACTCTTCATGAATTCATCTACTAGCTAAGTATGTACTTAAGTACCATTATGCTTTGGTGGCTTTCTTTTAGTCCAACTTGGGTTACGCATGTCTGTCTCTACCGACGGATGAAATATTTCATAGATGCGTTTCCAGAACTGTCCTGATTATGAGGGATGTTAATGCATTCTCTCCTGGGTCATTGGATATCAATCGCATCCAAATTTTGCATATATAGAGCTGACCGTAGGCTGAGCTGATGGTAAGGCATCCGGTAAAGTACAAAACTCTTGTATCTCAAGTTTCTCTCTCTTCTCTCTGTATTATAGTCTATATACACATATGATTCTCCCTATATCACAACACAAATGTCCTAAGACACCTCATCCTCTAGTGTCGAAGATCTCCTCAGTCCCAGGCTTAAGTGCCTGGATGAGTTCTTCGTCCCCTGGATAACACTGGCAAACTGTTCCTACCGTCAACAGGCCGTGCAGGACAGGGACTCATGTTATACTACTTCTATCTTTCAGATCTGTCGCGGTTGTTACCACTGGCACCTCTGCTACCAGCCAAATGGATACGTTGAGATCTCTCACCCGCGTAAGGACGTCCAAAACCGTAGCACGTCTATATATTTTGTGCCGAGCTGCGTCTGTTTTAAGGAGCTTGTCAGGAAATAGCGTATGGCAAGGAAACTCAGTAAGTAAGTTGCAACGAGTACTCCAGTGAGCTCAAGGTACTACGACACACAGGTTAGCCGGATAATAAACCACCAGCGCTAGCAAACTAGCGGCCGCTCTAGGTGAAAGTCATTGTTGGCTAGGGGAAATCAGAGGAGTCCAGCTCCCTTCTATCTCGGATTAGGTGAACACTAGATAGCAAAAATATGGCAGTGATTAGTGACATGTATTGCAAGAACAAAGATTACAGATTCGGCCAGTAAGAGAGCCAAAGTATACGCACTTAGAGTACCTAAAAGCGGTGCTACTAATAATGAAAATAAGATTTGCAGTAGGAAATATTTTATGGCAGGCCAAAGTGGACAAAACTATTAAACTTGTTATGTTTCGTAAAAGTAAATTGACATTAGTCAAAAGAGAAACTTGCAACACTGAATGATATACATCAGGTACCTCTAAGTACCCTGACGTACCTCGGCGTACATCCAAGTTTTTTTTTTTAAGGTTCAACTTTCAACATTTCTGTCGACTTTCAACATTTGTACAGCTGACCACTCGCACCGGTATTCGATCTTGAGAAATTTTGAAATCGAAGTTTGTAAATCAGGCGTACGCCAGGGTACAGATCAGTAACAAGGGGTACCTAGACGTATGTCATTTAGTTCTAAAGTTTGAACATTTATCGTGCAATTAAATGAGACATGGTGAAAGTCGGCAGAGAAATGTTGAAACTTGAACTTACAAATAGGCGTATGCAAAGATACGTCAGGCTACCTTGCGGTACACTGATGTACGTTATTAAGTGTTGCAAGTTTCAACATTTGTCATGCCGGCAAATTTAACAACATAACATGTTTAACACTTTTGTCCACTTTGGCCAACTATAATATTTGCCCCAAGATGGACAAAACTCAAATATACTTACTCGATATGTCATCGACAACCCGAATTCTGCGATCAGAATTGCCACCCTTGTACAAGTGGTTCGATATGCACTAGATTACTGAAACAAACAAGGGCAATTGTTGGCTCCACTTTGCTCTGCGAATATTCTCGCGAGCACCTTCAGAGTATATATCACCGTAACCGGGGTCTCAGAATTTCTAGTTGGTGTTATATAAGTTGTACGGTATACATAACGCAGCCAATATGCGTTTAGTACATCAAAGCATTAAGTATACCCTAAATGACATGAAACGTAGACTGATATGAAACATAATACCAGCGAAAAGCCACCCTGCAAGCCTGTCGCAATACTCAACTCAGAATGTATTGGGCCCGACAACCCTCTATATACCACGGATCTTAAACTGGTACAATTAGTACGAAAAACGACGGCATATAAATCATTAGTAAGGTAGAAATAGCAAGTGAAAACTGAAAAGGGCTATAACAATTCCAGCTGTCGAGTACTTCAGCGGTGTTCTCGAGCTCAGTTATAGTTATTCAATCACTAGCGCTGATATGGGTCTTAAACTGTCGACCGTCCTTCTTTACTCTATCCACAACGGAGGATTCAGGACAGAGTATAGTTGGGTTAACAATTTCTTACTCCGTAATAAGGATATATACTTACATTAGGGTAATTATAGTGAAGAATATGTCGATGTAGTCCTAGAAAATGCAGCCGATCATTCCTAATGATCAAAAAATACGGCCACCTTGCGAGCTTTATGTCCTACGGCATTGACGCACAATGGAACGTTTTTCTGTAGACTGGAGACCCTCTAGACGGCATAGTCTCAGACATCAGATTTCGAGCTCCAGGCCTAGAATCCAGAGGAGGGGTCTCCCGTAGCATCCGCCTCGCGGTTGTCTGAGGGGTTTTGAGGAGGAGGGCATTCTATACACGGGTTCCGCCAAATGGCACCATCTGTGAATGGGTATACCATACACGAAATTCTGCAGATGGGTGCAACAGACTCATTTTTGCCGGCTGCACAGGTCTGTAGGGACTCCCCAGCACATTACTAGTAGATGCGCGGGTGATAAAATCTCACTCTGCCACGCATAGTCCAACCCAAGTAGTAATTTAGGTGAGGGTCTGATTGAACGTGTATTAATGGGGATGCATGGCTAGTGTGACGTGGATGGACTAGAGAGGGGTAGAAACTGCATGTCACCAGAGAGCACCCAGAGCTAATCTAGCAAGCGTTCCGTAGAAGTCAAAAAACCTTCGATTAACCTGCAACTAGTAATCCGACGCCCGACAAATAAGCATTCCAAAGACACCACCGTAAAGTATAACTGCACGTATATCTCCCTTCCCTCCCACCGTTCTAGAAGCTCCCAAACCGGCTCTCCAACATCCTCTTCATAGTCTCCACCTCCCCCCTCACGCTCTCCTGCGCCATTTCCGCCGCCTCAATCCTCATCTTCCACCCGGCACCCCTCTCCTACGCCTCCCTAACCCGCTTCTCTAACTCCTTGTTCGCCTCCACCAACTCCTTAACCTGCCCCTTTAGCTCCTCCTCTGCCTCTCCAGCGCCGCCACACGCCTCTTCACATCCCCAACGGCGGAGATCAACCCGGCCTTTGGGGCTTCGCCACCACCCGCCAGCATCTTCCTGAGCCCCAGCTCCCGCTTACGATTATGACACGCGGTGATGATAGACTCAACAACATCCATGATGGGCATTGTCCTCCTTGACGACCCCGGCGGCACCACAAGCTCCGCTTTCCACAGGAGCTCATGGTTCGGTTCTAGTCACTCACGGAGGTACCGACAGAACTCTGGCGTGACGATTTCGTTGTCTGGGTGGCGCAGGGGGAGCGGAGCGCCGCAATAGTACCGGCGCGGAATCGTTTCGCTGCACGAGAGCAGGAGCCAGATAAGGTAGAGGGCGTGGCGGAGGAGCTCCCAACCGTGGGTGGAGAAGACGTGGCGGCCGGCGTCGCTGTAGCGCGTGTCTGTGAGCTGGGTGCTGATTCTTGCGTTGATCCCGAGGGCAATGCGGTTGATGATGCGGGCGTTGTGGAGGATCTGGTCGACCGCTGCGGTCTTTTGTGTTGCTGCTTTGGCGGGGGTGGGGGGTGGTGGGGCGGTGGGGCGGATGAGTCGGTTCGAGAGGATTGGCGCTGTGCGCGGAACAGGGCTACTGCATATGGGTAGAAGGAGGCGGTTTCTTTTGTTGGGAGAAGAGGACTCGCGACTTTGCTTTTGTTTCTTTATGTTACGGAAGAAGCGGGGAGGAAATATGTACGGGATATGCCATGGCCGCCAGCGGCCGAATGCAATATGATTACAAACAAACAAATGGGTAGAAGGAAAGGGTGGGGCTGTTTACGATGGGGTCGTGAGGGAGGATGCTCCGGCGGATGGACGGCTTGTCGTTGGCGTAGACGGCAGCTAGGAACTTGGAGCAGCAGGCCAGCGAGATGAAATCATCGAAGGACTCGAGGGATTCGAAGACTCGGTTGATGAGCTCGACAGGAAGGGAGACAAGCATTGTGGGTGTTTAATGTGGCGGTGGCGGTGAGAGTTGGCGGGGAGTGGGTTGACGTCGGGGGTGAGGCTCCGAGCAACGAATGCTTAACCAACTCGGCCTCGTCACGAACAGCACGTTGTTCCGACCCGTCGACGGTCCATTCGTGGACTTTTGCGAAAGATTATTGAGCCCGCGGCCGGATCTTAAATTGGCCGGTTCGCGAATCTCGTTTGCTGGGGGCAAAATATCCCGAACCGGTGGGTTCGCCAACGGTCGATTGGTTGGTTAGGTAGTCTGTCGGAACACATGTCCTGCCGACTTTCTCATGCATCAACCCCGCCATCCGAGACGGTAACTTACTAATGCACTATCCCAGTATACGTGCCGAAAAAATCGAGCACCGCATTACGGCGAAGCTTGATGCCATCGAATCTATTTTCGCGCCGCCCATATCGTACGCGACGATAAGGTGTTTATGTCTTTACTAGAGTAGGCCATAGAAGACGGTGCTGAGTGTGAGAAGATTAAGATCGCCCTGAGCATGTCCAGTATGATAGGAAAGTGATGATTAACGGTCAGTCGCCGCTGTTCCTCAACAAAATCACAGTTGAACTCGTGTAGGCTCGTCAAGAACGTTTTGGTGCCCCTATATTGGACGAGTATGGCAAAGTTTACGGGAGTTGGAGGCCTCCTCTTGATCTCGAAGCACCAGAGGACGTTAATAAGATGAAACACTTTATTGTAACGGTGCTTGTGCCATAACCTCTTATTCCGAATGACTTTCGACGCCCGCAATTCTAGATGTGCTCATGGTTTAGCATGGTTTATCTAGGGGGTGGCGTGGAATTTCATGATTCACCTCACCCCGCTATTTTGTAACTACGCCAATTATATTTATAGATGGAATGGATAAAACCCTCTACAACAGAGTGTCTCGAGATCTCCGATGCCTGAACCCTGAGGTTTTGCTGTTGTTGGTAGACTTTGGTCGGAGGTAAAGCGCTGACATCCAGCGCCGGCGGTGCACTTTCTCGACCGCTACCCGCAAAATGGCGTGCAAAGTTCACGATATTCTTGACTAGAAATAGACTGGTGAACTTGTGAACATCTATACATCTTAGTATAACAAGCATAGACGACACTCCCTACCTCCGTTTGGCTCCATCCTTAGTGCTTCGCTCCATTGGTTTTAATCCGGTTTTCCGGTGAGACTGGGTGCTAGGGCAGATGAGAGTATATTATTCATCATTTTTTACAATTATTTTATGCGTATAGTGGCGAGGAGTGTTTGTGAGGCGTTAATGCTAATCGAATTTTTTTCATCAACGGGCGGTGAATGAGCGGGATCTGTTGTATCACTAACTTGGAAACCATTCTCATATTTTTGAACCGTTCGTGAAAGAATGCCTAAGTTTGCGAACTGCCGCCAGCTCGCAACAAAAAGGTCGCGGATAGTTATCGGATGTAAAATGTAATGAGATGAGGTTTGTCATCCGGCTTAACCGGCTGGCGGGTGATCTTCGATTTGGTGAAGATGAGAAAGAGTCTATGTATCCAGCACTTCAATATGCAGGTACATAAGGTCGCAATGACGGGAGAGCCACAAATAAGCGCTAACTACCGGCGCTTGCGGCTAGCCCGAACCCCCACTTTTAAGTTATTGGTTTTCGCAGCATTCTTCGGGACGGTATTGAAATCGGTACCCATCGATATCCGCGTATGACGTGTTGTAGCCAACGTACGCAAGGGTCGCTTCATCGAGTTTATGTGGGGTGGTGAGCATCGTCATCAGATCTGAGGATATTTGGGGTCAGCGCATCACCGACTCTATGAGATCTTGTCGGTCATTGTTCCAAACAGGTAATCTCTTATATCACTGCTATCTACTTGATACTTCGTGGAGGCGGCGTGAGATGAAAGCAGCGATCTTGGAATCTGGTTGCTGGTATCGGTACGAACGAACAAAAACAGAGTAAGTAGGAGCAGCACTGGTGATGTGGAGAACAATAGTAGCTTAGTGTGCTGCTCAGCTGGTCGGCACAACCCTGAGCCCTAAATAATTCCGGTTTACCGATGAACCCTAAAGCCGTAAGATGTCCTACAGAGGCAAACATGCAGTGCCATACCGACCAAGATAGAAAAAAGTTTGTAGAGGTAATTCTCCAGATTTTCGCCTGTAGAGGTATAGTTTAAGTCCTCCCAGGTTGAATACTAACATACGAAAGTCAAAACTATATCGTTTACGTCCTTTCTGGAGTTGTTCGATCCAGCCGACCAGTGATCAATTGAGTCATTCAGGCAGCGAGACGAGACCGGGAAAGTTGAGGAAGATCTCCCGCTGGTCTAGTATACCACGAGACTGAACGACTGGGTGAACTCTGAAGAGATGAAACCCATTGACCGGGCGAATCCAGGCACTTTGCTACCCTAGCAGGCCGGTGGCCTGCCCTGTAGACCCAAATAACCCAACAGACCCAGATAGAGTCTCGATGACTATAACCCATGTCTGCAAAGATCCCTAGAACGAGCATATGCTTCGAATGAGTTCCAATGAATTGGGTTATGTACGTTCTAGATCCCTCATAATCACGTTTGCGCCGCCACGGTACCTATAAGCCGAATCAGAATAAGCTTGATTCCTGCAAAGGGAAATTAAAGAATAGTCGAGACGGCGGAATTCAATACGCTACAACTGAAATCATCTATGATGTCAATTTTCAGCGCTCACTGCGGTCCGGTCAGATCGATGCGCTCCGGTAACTAAAACTTCGTGGATAATGCTGATGCTGATGATGCTCATCATAGCGATTGTCCAGTCATTCGATTCTATCAAACGCGAATACATATAATAGGCACTGTTATTGTGGTTGTCCCTCACAATATCATTGCATTAACTAGAGAAAGAAGCAAAACACAACCATTTCTCGCTTATTAAGTATAAGTCTACGTTCAGATTCACTAATTTGCACGAAACACTTCGAGATACCATGGCAGACGATTGTATTGTCCCTCGAAGGGCTAAACTCGGGCTTATCACACTACCACCGTGGCCGTTTCTGATGGCACAAAGTCTGCGACCCCTGCTAATTCCCTAGGGAGTGTTTTTTGCTAAGTGGAATTCGCTATTGTAGTAATTTTGATCAGTTTTGTGTGCTTCCTATGTACAGGCATGTATTATCTTTCCATTCCCCGGGTGCCTCTAGCTCTAATAAGGCTACGTAGGAATGTTCAATGCTCGGAACGGGTGTGCTATCTTCCTATTTTCTCCTCTAAGTATCTATAATAGTTGATAGTGTCAGTATGGCGGGCGGAGGCTAGCTAGACTCCAGTATCAGTGCGCAGAGTATGACCGCGATATATACAACGTTCACAATCGTTGGATTCATGGTCGGTGGCTTCCTAAATTACTTTGGAGCAAAAGTGACCTTTGGACTCGGAGGTCTTGGGTATGATGTGGCTCCGAACACCAGCGAGGGAACGCTGTCTAATATGGCTAGATATGGTGTGTATTCTGCTGCCTGGCTGTGTTACAACCACACACAGAATAGAGGGTGCGTCATATTTGCTGGCGTTTTGCTTGGAATATGTGTCGCGTTGATTTGGTGCGCGCATGGGACGATTATGATGGTTCGAGAACATCGTCCCGTTCCTTGACTCTCTTGCTGATATTGGAGCCGATATTTCTAGTCATACCCAACTGAGCAGGAGAAGGGAAGGTATATCGGATTGTTTTGGTCAATCTTTAACTTCGGAGCGGTCCTTGGCTCTCTGATCCCTATTGGTGAGCCTAAATATCCTCACAAATGAGCTACGACTAACATTTACCACAGGAACCAACTGGTATGTGGATTCCCGAGTTGTCAATCTCTGTATAGCTCACCCATAACCAGGCACACTAAATGAAACAAGCCTGGTATGTCTGTACGTATTGGCCATCTCGCTCTGCTGCTAACCTTCGAGTTTCAGTGAATGACGGCATCTATATCGGATTTTTTGTCTTGATGGTGTGTGGTGGTATTCTTGCCTGGTTCCTCGTCCCTCCAGAGAAGATCATCCGTTCAGATGGTACACGAGTCCAACACACCCGAAATACATCCGCTATGTATAACAAACCCCTTCCTTCACTCATATATTAGCTAAGTTTCGATATGCAGGGCCGAGCTCAAAGGTTTATACCAAACCCTGACCATAGATTCCTATATTCTCTTGCTGTTTCCCTACTTCTGGGCAAGTAATTGGTTTTACACCTATGAGCAGAATGCATACAACCTGTACATGTTCAACACCCGTACCCGCTCCTTCACCGGGCTTTGGTACTGGCTCTTCCAAATTTTCGGCTCTCTTTTGTTCGACTAGTTTCTGGGTAACAAATCCTGGTCGCGACGCAGACGTGCCATAGCGGGATGGGCAGTTCTCTTCATCATTGTTAACGCCGTGGTATGTATGACCCCCTGCATATCAAACCTAATCCCTAACCATTCCAGTGGGGCGAAGGTCTCAAGGTAGACCTGGGTATATCGCGACTACCCAACGCCAAAGACGCAGCAAAGTGGTACCGTGAAATGGGTATTTACGACCCCGGCTTTTCATGGTACTGTCTCCTGTACGTTTGCTATGGGATTCTCGATTCGGTTCGGCAGACGTATGCGTACTGGCTGATGGGAACGCTATCGAAGGAGCCGCAGAAACTGGCGCATTTTTCCGGGTTCTATAAGGTATGTATAATATAATCATATGTGTAAAATATCAATTTCTGACACGTGGCACAGGGAATCCAAGCTGCCGGCTCAGCTGTAGCATGGAGTCTAGACTCAGCTCGCGTACCGTACAGAGTGTTGTTTGCTACATCATGGGATTGTGTATTTTGGGCATGGTGCTTGTGATACCCTTGATATTGCTGCGCATCAAGGATGCTGTTACTTTGGATGCTAGAATGAACTGTTGATTGACTTGATTGATGCTCTCTATCTCGAGGGCCAAAGGCCCATATATGTACAATCTCCCATATGCGTACGCGTATGCTCTATCTGATATGAGACGCATCACCCTAGTCCTAATGCATATCCTCATACAGCCACCATCTTCATACAAGTCTTCATTCTCATACAAGACATCAGACGATGCTGAGACTCACGATCCAAGTACACATGCAACAGATGCTGAGGCGAAAGAGCTGAACTCTGTGCATGATTCTGATGCTGAGAAGACTGACACAGCGGTTGTACCAGCATCTGAGGTGAAGTGCGTGGAGTCGTTGAACTGACAGGAGCCAGTAAATACAGATCCTTTTTCGTCATTTCCAGTATACTTTGTATGCTATGTATCATTTATCCGCCTTGGGGAGTTTTATCAATTGCTCAGCACCAATAAACACATAGATGAATAAGCTTTAGAATACTTAAGTACCGTTGTAAAAAAGCACAGTTGAAAAATGCGTATTCTGTGTGTATTGACGCACCGCCAGAACTGAATTTGACTTGAATTCAGTGTATTCTTCGTACCGATTTTGTGGAGGAACGGTCTCGGAACGTACCCATAGCGTATATTTTGGGTACTTCGGTTCTGATAGTGTGTTTTCAACCCTTAATTTTCACTACGGTAGTTACACAAGTTCACATCCGATGTCAGCGCAATACACATCTCCCAGGCACTCTCGATCCTCCGTCTTTGCGATGAGTAGGTGTGTTTCGAACAATGGGTGCAGCCAGAGGTAGCTATGTCGTCCTTTCGTGGTTAGGGATTTAGCAACTGTGGCTTCAAATTCTTCAGTCATAAATACCTTAATTACCCTTTGCGGTTCCTTGCCCCTCACGCTTATTAACTTCACAATGCTTTCCTCTGCACCTTTACCTGGGAATACATCAGGTAATGTGACCCTCCGTATATTACCTCCTTCAAGTTCAAGATGAAGGTTCTTTTCTAAGTACGCGGCAGCTTTCCAGCGGCGTTATATGCCAGCGCCAACCGATAGTCAGTCGTCACCGGTGCGGGAAGCAAGAGCAGCTTAATTATACATAGAGTTTAAGGGTTTTACAAAAGCCCAATCGAATCTGTGCCGCAACTGATGGTATATGTTGTCATACAAATTCCTGTAAGTGAGTAGGTTGCGAGAATCTCTAAGTGGTAACAATAAGATAAGAGTGTTAACAAGTATGCATAACGGCTTATTTAGCTTTGAAGAAGACGGTCTAGTCAGAGGTATTTGACAGTAGAATAGAACAACCAATTATATTTAGTCGCTCGGGTCAGCGTTGAGAGGGACAGTACAGTGATTACTAATCACACAAATAATCGCCTTTCAAGCAGTAGTTCTTCATCACTAAGATCCCACTAACGAGCACGAAGAAACTCCGGATCCACAAACCGCCTGAACACACTTCTCACCCCCATAAGACCGTGCAAGACCTAATCACCGAAACCACCGCCTCAGGCAAACTACCGCCCTCTCCCTCCTCCATCTCCACGTAAATCCTCCACCAGCAGATTTCCTCCCTACCGCGTTCGCAGCCCCACCTTTGGTCATCGTAGCGGCAGCCATGTTGAAAAGGAGTTCGAACTGTGCCCTCCTGCTTGTCGGGAGTGGCTGCGGATAATTGGGGTTGGGGGAGAGGAGAGTGCACCTGGAGTGGTCGATTGCACTTGAGATGTAGTGGATGTCATTAGGTTTCTTTATTTGCTTGCAATTGAATTATATTTTATATGCTACATGTATATTCTCGGGCTCGTCGGATAAATCTCGCTCGCCCCCAACTCGTCAGGTTTATATGTACAGCCGTGACTCGCCCGAATCCCTCAGCCGCCCCGCACAGCTCCTTGATGATTGTATGTCCACTTTCGTATGATTCGTTGTAATGGGTACAGGATACCCTCAACCTCTCAACCTCCATGCGTTGACTGCCGACAAGTTGTTGTAGCTCTCGATTTTCCGGCTGGAAGCTTGAAATTTGAGCTGAATGTATCTGGTAAACTGAGAGTGTCAGTGTTATGGGATTGATGGTGGACAAAGCAGGTCGCTATAGGAATGTAGCATACTAGAAGTTAATACGGTGTAATGAAAAGTTGCAGCAGTAGGGCTTACGCTTGTTCTGCCCGTCATAGTATTCTTTCCTTACTCGGGCCTCTTATTACGAGACTATTGCGAGCTACCTCCATAGCTATCATCCGTTGCATCTCAGCCGAAAGCCCAAAATTGCATAAGTCACACGTAAGGCGTTCCCGATTGGCTTGTCCCATAGCTCTGATGGCAGATTCGACTTGCAAAAGAGAACACTAAACTACCGTAGAGGGGGAGCAGGCAACGTAGTGTGTTCACGTTGATCGGCGGGGTTTGATTAACCCGTGAACGCATCGTCGACGGTTGTTTAGTTTCGTTGTAAGATATTTATCGAGCGAGGTCATAGCAAAATTGAGAACAGAAAGGCCATGACTCACGGTACATAGTCTGAGTCCCCTGAGTATTTAGCGGCTTGCGACGTTGATCACCTCCTAATGTGAGACAACCTGCCATTCTCACCCTACAGTACCGGTAAGTCCATTATATCCTTTAGATGTAGACGCTTTACCCCACATGCAAATCTCAGGGTGACCTCAAACTGAAGCGAAGCGAGAAGGGAGCGTAGTAAGGTAGTTAGTAGAAGTAAGTACGAAATCTAGTTGAATCGAGGATTGAGGGTGTTGGGTTGGCAAGTCGGCAGCTTTGTCGAGCTTCGAGTGAATGGCAAGGACATGTGGGAGTCAAGTGGTATCGGAGGAGGATCGTTCCGTAAAACGCGGGTAGAGAGGCTACACAATGCCAAGCCAAATCCTTGATAGACTTAGTGCGTACGGCAGCTATTAAAGACCACCCCCCGCCTACGGAGGCCATTAAGGACCACCCCCGCCATAATTCAGAGCGTCGAGTGTCGAATGGGCACTTAGTGAGTTAACAATCTCTCAGCCCACAAGTTAACAATTTCGAAGGCCATTAACCATACAGTGAGCCATCATAACTTTGTTAACTGCTCAAGCCATACAGCCACCGCGATATAATGTGACAGGTGGAGTTACATTACAGAACTCACTGCAGTTTTCAAAGTTCGTGCAAGTTTAGGAAAGCACTAATTAGCTCTCCTTCCTTCCTCTACTTTCACAGCATTTTTCCACCCACAGTATTTTACAGCATCTCTCTATTCCCAGCTAGTCTCCTTTTGCACCATTTAATATGTAATTAATCTTGTTTCAAATCTACAATTGGTGCAATTGTGTACACAGCAGTATGATATTCTCTGTCCTGTGCTACATGTTGATGGGAATCAAGCTTCTAGAATAGCTAACTGAGGCTGATATGTTAACGGTTTCAATTTCCCAAGTCGCAGCACTACTCTGGGGAAGATGTGGGGTCGAGGGTGATTTTATATAGCAAGAATCAGTGGTCATGGATGGGAGCTAGCTGTAAATGCATTCCAGTTTGTAAACTGGACTGTATGTCACCAGCAAAAATGACCTTGCGCTACGCCCAGCTCATAGACAAGCGGTTTCTCAAACGGTATTCCATAGGTAATTTGACGCATGGATACTATGAGTCTTATGGACCTACATGTTGACTAGATAACTATGATGCGCAGGCAAATATCTACGCTCGATACTATACATTCATGATGCTGCATACAGCACACTTGAGTTTATGCTTCTAAACGCACTTGATTACACGCTCCCAAGTACAACTCCCAAGTATGCTCCCAAATACGCTCTCAAGTACACTCTCAAGTATACTCCCAAGCTTACTTGACTGTACCCTCCCAAGTACACTCAATTGTACACGCAAGTGGAAGTGACCTGGCCAAGTTTGCAGTATACCACACGAAAAGTACGGTGGCCTGTACAGTGCTTAATGACCTCCGCTATTTTTAGCCATAGTCACGGTGGCCTTCGAAATTGTTAACTCTGGCCTGAGAGGTTGTTAACTCGCTAAGCACCCACTAGACACCAGTCTAGGCACGAGAAAAGCTGAACCCCACATTTCTCAAACTCCACCTTTCTGCGAAACACGCCCTACATTATAGCGACCAGCAGCTTAATCTTCTCTAAAAAACGTTTCCTCCTGGCCAGCCAGATACGAGTACTCATCCCGACAACACATATAAGTTATCTCGAAATCACCCAAAAACCTCCAAGATCCTCGGTCTGCCGCCTGCTCCAAAACCAACACTCTCACCAAACATGCCGAGCCCAACACAACCAGCGAGTCCACAAACGTCAGAAGCGCTTCAACATCTCTTGGCTTCATCTCCAAAACCCCAAAACCCCAGGAGCGACTCCTCAAGTGTTATAGGTGAAGCTTTGTTAATTTGTCGAGTTCCGAAGGGTCCCAGAACGTTTTTCGATGGTATCGGTGCACTCGAGCTAGAATCATTCCATGCCCAATGCCAGACAGCATACAAACGTCACAGTATAGAGGTCTGCTATTGTCTTCTACAATCTTGGGATGTGTTCATTCTAATCAATTGTCATACGAGTGCTCTAATTATCATCTACCGGTTGTAGTTCATGACAATTCTCTATAACCCAGTCAGCCTGCTTCCGGACCACTTTATTTTCTTGTGCCTAGACTGACAATTAAAATTTGACACGCGAGCTTGCGAGCAGGAGGAGTCTAGGCACGATAAAAGCCACTTCTAGCGCCGGGGCAAAATTCGAGCTATGGCACAACTTCCCCATCTTGAGAGGTAAGGTGTTTCCGCGAATCAACTTGAAGTTCCTCGGGTGGGAGTGAAGAATGAGTCTATTAAAATCCCCTCGGAAGGCATTCGTTGTCATTTTGTCAAAAGAAACTCATGATCGCGCCTAGAGCATGTACTGGTATCAGCCTAGGGCTTGCGTCGGAATTGCGGTACAGCGAACAGTGTTGATGGAATACTGGGCTTTCGCTTGAGATCATCGACTGGCAACGTGTGATTGCTTGACTATTATGTGGGTTGCCACTTTCAGTATAGTTATCTTGACATCATGTACTTAAGCTTTCTCCTTTTCTCTTCTCTCTTTAGAATTCAGACGATTGACGAGTTCTCCCGCCCACTGCAACACCCGTGTGTCAACAAACAGTTCTGCCGGGAGAAGGTTCCTAGTTTTACCCCTTCGAGCGCTTACCTTGATCAGAAGGCACAGGCAAGTGCGCCTTATTTCCCTGCCATTTAAGTTTTGTGCGTGACTATGACTTAGTGCACTTGTTATGCCGCAATGTTAATCGCACCACCTGTGACCTTTTTCGAAACCCCTACTGCCATTGTGTGGCACTCTCGTCAGTTATCCAAAATGTCTCTACACAGGAAGAGGCGCTTTCGCAACATCACAAGGCGCAGCCCGAGGTGGTTCGTTGTTGATCCTTGAGAAACCTTGTATCCTACTACACCAGACAAACAAGCCACCCTGGCCATGGGAATTGGAGAACAATGCGGTCTCTGCGAAACTGAAGTTGCTCGGAGTATTGGCAGATATTCTAGCAACATTTGACATCACCATGCATTGTCAATACTAGAAGAACTGCGCGCCCATCACAAATAAAATTCAAGTGCCATATAGACCCTAAAACGCAAGCACTATCAATTACAAAATCTCCGGCAACTCTTTCCAATTACAAAAAGTTTTCAAATTCTCCTCCAACGGATACAAAACCTTTGAATACACTTCATTCTTAAAATCGTCGCTCTCAAGATTGGTCTCCCTGAGATCTAACCCCTTGATACACCGCCTCACCGCATCTCCATAACTTGTACCTGCATCATCATATATACTATCAATCAAACGAATAGCGGTTAAATAGTCGGCTGTGGAATCGGCAAGATTTTTCGAGCTACTCTCCTCTGGTGATTGCATATCTTCTATCGTTTTCCAGAACAAGAGCTCGATGAGGATAATGCCGAGCGAGAACAGGCTTTTATTACAATGGACGACGGATACGTATTTGGCGGTAGTGCTAGCGTTTACTATCGATTTAAATATCTGACGGACTAGAGGTTTGTTAAGGAGTGGCTTGGGGGTGTCATCGCGATCAACAGACTCAAGGATAGCTAGGGGGAAGATAATGTCATCTTTGCCCCATGATTCGTCGAGCCACGCGGTGTCATGGAGTTGCATTACGGAGGATGCAAGCTTAACGCCTAGTTGTAAGCGGTCTTTTCTTGATGGCGGGGATTGACTGGAGTTGGAGAGGAGGGACTGGAGAGAAGTTGTTTCGCCGGTAGGTTGGGGGGTAGGTGTCGTGGTGTTGACACGAGGGAGCCAGACACGGTGTTTCCGTTGCAGTTTATCATCGTTAAGTATCCCGAGGTAGTAGTAGGAAGAGTTAACTTCCAAGTCTTTTATAGTGGAACATAGGTTCTTAATGATCTGGAGTTGCGTGGTTGCAGGGGAGAGCAGCGCCTGGCTTCCGGATGGGATCGGCTCACGGTTGTCGGCTAGTAGATTCAAATCGACTGTTTGGTCATGTTCCGCGGCCGGAGTCAAAAGTTCGGGTGGCGGCTGCGGCGACGGATTTTGCGATGATAACTTCTTGGACTTCTTTTTAGAGATTGAAATCTTGAAATTCTCTGGGATATATCCCCGCATGCGTACTCTGAAAGATGCCTGACCCTGTCTAGAAACTCTAATGCATGTTACCAACACCTCTCATTTACTTGAGGAGACATACTTACGTGCCAATAGCTTCTGTCTCATCCGGCTCAGGTGGTCCAGAACTTGAGGGAATTGTTGAAACTCCAGCTTCGAACATTCCAAATTCTACAACGTCCTCGAGTTGCTCAAGCTCTAGTTCTTGCCACTTCCATGGCAGTTCTGTTTGCGGCGGGCATTCAAACGAAAATACAAACTTGAACCGGAAACTGACGTCTGAATCAACGCGGTTTTGCCGCGCTTCTATCCGTCTCATCTCAAGCTGCAAGCTCGCACAATGAGGCGCCACACATCCACAAACCTGTGCCCAGAAACGGTCTTTTAAAGCAATGTAAAGTAGGGCAATATGGCTCCGAATCCGTCTATAGTACTCAGCGGCCGATTTGACTACAAGTTTCGATGGTTGTCCGAGGTTGGTCGGCCGTGGACTACCGATCAACCTGCGGAGATCTTCATTGAGATTGCGAATCTGTCTTATCTGCTCCTCTCGATGCGATTTTAATGCGACCAGGCCAATCTCCTTCAGTTTGCTCTGGATCAACCCTCCACCCGGCTAGATATAGCGGAATGCAATCAGCTAAGATATTCGTATCCGCTTGCTTTAGGTTCCCTTTAAATTTTGATTCACTCACAGTCTCATGCTCATTGTTCGGTGGTATGCGATACGTATGTTCCACCTTTTGCACAGCAGTTTGAAGCTTGTCCACAGTAGACATAAAATGGCTCACTGTCTCCCCACGCAGCCGCCCAGCAAGCATATCTCGGAAATTCTGAGCTTGACATTGAGGCCCTCCAGGCTCATCCATCAACTTCTTCAGATCATGATCTGATACCGCATCTTCTAGCAGACCAGAACAAGTATTGTTGAAAATGCACCTCTCTATCGCTAGATCTCTGCCGAAATTCTCCAAGACTTGGCGATATCTCCGAAGGTCGGCAACACTCTGTGCACCGTTGGCGTAGAACTTGAGACCCTCAATTGCCACTGGAAAAGATGACAAGACGATTCCTGCAACTTCTATACCGGTGACCATGTTGGAGAGGTTGATGAAGGTTGTTGAAGATATCGTTGTGAGCGGTGCGGGGTCAGGTTTAGTACCACCACACAGTCGTTTTGGTGTTCAGCGCAGTTTCACGCGGAACACATACAGTTTAATTTTCGTGCGATTCTTCGCACAAAGCGACTTACGACTCGAAGTAATGAGCCTTCGATTCTCGCCTATTCTCCCAAGTTTTGTGCACTATAACGGTATTGTCTAGTGTTGTAAAGCTTTTAAAGTCTCAGGGTGAGGGGTTGTGTTACCGATACTTTATCCGGTACTTTTGTACACTAATAGCAATATGTACTTAAGTAGAGTACAGGCAGGCATCGCTGCTAATCGAAGTATCTTTTGGTGGCTCGCGCAATAGAAAGGTACATAGCTACCTACTTAGGTAGATAAGTACTTTAAGTACCCCAGAAGCTCTGAACAAGCCTGGATTCTACAAACCCTGGTAGCAGTTACCTGGAACTGCATGCATGCCTGAGCTGAACAATGGTAAAAATGCGACCGAGCAGCTGATCAGTAATATTTGAGTAACCTCTGTACTTGCATACTTATTTGCCCCGCTCTTCACGGACGCTCTGCTACTCAGAGAACGGCAATGTTACGACATTAAGATGGAGTCATTACCCGAATCGTCTAAGACACCTATTGAATCCCTATACCGCAAATGTATTGAATCCTTTGGCAAGTTAACACAGTTATTGGGCCCCGATAGCTCAGACTATATCCTTTCGGCATGTATCCCACTGTCTACCGTTGAAGATGAGCTTGGAAGATTTCGAGTTTGGGCGGAAGACGTTGGTGCACACCAGACTGGACAAGTCTCCTCGGATTACCGTCTCCGTGAAGCCCCCGAGATTCACGGCCTGGTCAGCGAGCTCCTACGAGACTTAGCCCAAAAATTGCAAGAGGGTCGGAAATACCCCATCGCTATCGCCAGCGGTACTCGAGATGTTCGCTAACGTGTAACAGCGGCTTTCATAATATCTAAAGAACGCATGACTAGTATTTCAGAACAATCAGACTCTAAGTCTTCCAAAGCGTTACCTGAAAATATCTTACCATCAAGTAAAACCCAGCACGATGAAGATGTCAAAACAGATCTCGCCTGTCTGGCAATGGACATTACAGAGATCGTTACCGGCCTCCTCAAGCTCTCAGTGGCAATACTACAACCAACATTCAGAAATAGGACTCAGAAGCTCGCAGCTATTGATGTCTCGCAATTTGAGTCCGTTGATATCCAAGACATGTTTCCAAAAGCACCGATGTACTTGGTCCGCCGTCTGGACAGAGCAAATACGAAACGTCGACAGATCCTGACATATTGTCAGAAGAGCCATGAAAAAGCACGCAAGTGCATTAACGTCGATGTGACAGCTTTACCAGCCCCAATTCTAGAACAACACGAAGAACCGAGAACTATAGATCAGCCGGTGGACATTGTTTCCTTTCATATTCAGAAAGACACACGGGCAGCTAAGACAACAGTCTCCACCGATCGCCAACCCACTCCAGACATCCCCGAAGCCACGTCAGATACCAGCCAGTCAGAAACGTCATCCACAACTTCAGTTGATAGCAGCAGACACAAATTCAAAGTGCCACTTCTCTCTAGTAGCGAACTTGCGTTCAAACGTCACCAATTTGAATGCCCATACTGCTTCCGAATTATCGTAGTGCACGATAAGGATTCTTGGAGGTGAGTTCATTCATCCTTTCGCGCATATTGGCGGCCTTTGTTAACCAATCAGATAGAAAGCATACTTTCAACGACCTCCAGCCTTATGTTTGCACCTTTGAAAACTGTCCTGAGCCTGATCGAATGTTTAGCAGTCAGACGGAATGGTTCGAGCATGAGCTAAAGCTTCATCGAAATGAATGGATTTGCAATGCCTGCAATGCGACATTCGCTACTGCGGCCTCTCTTAAAGCGCATCTGGAAGACAACAACGCTGATCTTTTGGCCGACGCCCCAGTTTCAGCGATTGTTGATTGGTGTCAAAGAGCAATCACCACTGACCAGCTTTGCCCGCTCTGCAAGAAATCTTATCCTCTCAAATCGCTTCGAAACCACCTAGCCAAACATCTGCGGAAAGTGGCTTTGTTTAGTCTTCCGCTCTTGATCGACGTTAATCCCGAAAACATGGAATCTACTGATCCACAACGCCCAGTCTCGGACAACGAGAGTTTGGAGAACTTTGGCGACCCAAAACTCTCAGAGCCGACATTCGTGCCGACGTCGTCTCAGAGAAGCGTGGAAATGGTGACCGGCGAGGAAACAAAAGCATCAGGTGACGATTTGACACCACCATCCCAGCGAAGCGTAGATACAAAGCTCGACGTGGAAATAAAACTTCCGGGTGATGATAATGATATGACCACACCATATTCTACCGGATTAACCTTTCAGCACACAATCATCACAGCGAGCAAGACTCCAGATTTACTGCTCGAGGCCAGAAACAGCATCCACAATTCAACGGAGATGGTCAATGACCCGACCCGGCGATTCATTACAGAGAGCAAACTTAAAAAAGTCGTGAACAATCAGCTGTTGACGGAGCTATTCGAGCGATGTGAGTGGGCGCAAGGCGTGGATGTGGGCGAGATTCTTCGGCATTACTTGAAAGTGGTTTCAATTTTGATCTGGATTGGCTGGAATAACTGGAACCACTTTGACGAATTCTTTCTGCCACCAACTCGCGGAGTAGTCGACAAAGACCGATCAGATGATGCCCTTCCCTTCGATTGGGATGACACTAGCGATTCGTTTTTGAATGACCACTATTTCAGCATGCGATTTAACAAGGAACAATTTATGTTTCTGCCAATTGTTATTACGGAAGGGGAGATTGTGGAGTGCAGAGAGCATAGTCGCCTACCATTCCTGGAGGCTAAAACTCTACTTGGTAGAGGTGCTTTTGGAGTCGTTACGAAAGAGTTGGTTGCACCTGGACACTTTAAATATGAGAGATCAGGGAACCGCAACTTGAGGGTAAGTATAAAGTCCATTCCGTCTGTCAAGAAGCGATTTTTACCAAGTTACGGCGGTAGGAACAAGCGATTGCCGTCAAACGTATCCCTGAAAGCCGCAGTTACGAAGGCGAATACACTAATCTCAAAATGCTTCGGCAGTGCCTGACAGAGCATAATCGGCTTATGGTTCATCTCGGAGGAGTTACCATTGGCCGTAAATTCTACCTGTTTTACGATGCGGCTGATATGGATCTTCAAAAGTTTCTCACCGGCCATTACAAACTTTTTGAACACGAAAGCTTTCGGAGCCAATGTCTCGATGTTATTACTCAGGCTTGTGGCCTGGCTAGTGGCTTGAAACACCTACACAAATTCTCCCTGGATAATCGGAAAGTAGCGTGCTACCATAGGGACCTCAAGCCTGACAATATATTGATAAGAGATTGGCATCCTACTTATTCTCCAGTTGGGACGTGGATGATATCAGATTTCGGTCTTTCAACCATAAGAAAGGTCGGTGAAAACACTGAAGTGGGTGATGATGAAGAAGATACCGAGGTGGGGAAAGGACTGCCGCTTTCGGTAGCAGCTGTCGTCCATCGCCAATCCAGAGCAGTTACTGCGAAAAGGGAGTGCTCCACATTTGGGCCTCCTGAATCGAAAGTGTCCAGGAGAAGCGACGTTTGGTCATTCGGGTGCATCTTAACTGTCGTCCTGACGTATATCCTAGGTGGAATAGATCTAGTGGAGGAGTTTGACTGTTGGCGTAGTATAGGTGACGATGGTAGAGAATGCGATGGCTACTTTTACCGACGGAAAAGCGACAATACATACGTCCGGTCACCTCAAGTCGATGATTGGTTGGTCCGACTAGGAACCGGCGATTCACAGGATACACCGTGGGTATCTCGATGCACGGACCTGATTTCGAAGACCCTGGAAATTGAGGTCACCAAGAGACCGGCAACTAAAGAAGTTTACAAAGAGCTGATCAGGGTCATCGGTATAGTCAAGGATGTAAGGAAAGCTTCGTACAACACATCTCCATTGCCCACAACTCCCTTAGGGATATCCATCCCAGTATTTGAAGTTACGGATCTGGAGTCGAAGCCTTCACCCGACTCGCCCACCCAAACAATAGTACCGATGGACCAGGACAGCCTTGAAGCTAGAGAAGAGTCTGATAATTCCTCTTCAGAATCTTCCATCACCTCAAAGTTCATTCACAGAAGCTCAGCCCCCGCCAACAGCCTAGGTCCAATAGTTGCAACCTGGAATCCCACGTCAATGACAAGTGACATACCCCGTACTATCCCAAGTTTCCCAGTCCTCGATCCCTCATATGTTTATTCGAGCGCAGAAGCCGTCGACCTAGCCGAATTGGCGAGGTCGGACGGTACAGGCTTGTCTCAGCAATTGGCAAGCGAAACTTTCGAGAAGAACTCCGGACGCGGACCTCTTAGAGCTAGTGCATTTAGTACAGTAGGACCCTTACCGTCGCAGCGAACTCCTGATCCCCGAAGGACAGTCACAGCATCCCCGAGGAAAGCCTTCCGATTCCTGCCCGCTCGCAAAAGACCGGACCCACCCGCACCATTAGCATCTCTCCCTCAAAGCGGTGAGGTAGCCAGTAGCACTACCAATGCCATCCCTTCCAGATACCTTACGTTTTCGACTGGTCATGAGCATATTATCACTACCGCATTTTGCTCTTCAGGGAAACTTGTTGTATACGTTTCAGAGAAAACAGTGTGGGTTTATAGTACAAGCCTCCCGGAAGAACAGTGGACTCTCAAGAAAGATCTGAAGCATCCATATGACAGCTGCCATCTAAAGCTTACGGCACCTCCTAATGTTGTATGGAAGGCTGCAGTCTTAGCGCCTCGTTATATTTGCCTCCAAGCTGCTGTCAAAAGCTCCACCAATTCTGGAACCTTTGTATGTGCTTCTCAATCCTCCCTTCGGATATAATTACAATTGGGAATTCTAACTCAAGCATGCAGCTATATATGAGTGACATAGAATCGCTGCACAATTCCCCTACTAAATTACCGCTACCATTGGATCTGCCCCCGACGATGTCGCAAATGAAATTATCCCACAAAGGGATGATTGTTCTCAACTTTCCTTCGCTTTCGCGCCTGCGAATTGGTTCGTGCGGATCGAACTGGTGCTTTTGCCCTGTTCAGTCTCTGTTGGATAGAAGGTTGCTAACATCGATTGTTGAATTGTAATATAAGCCAACGTCTCGAGGATCTTTCGGAAATACTATTTGCCAAAAACACCACCGTTTATGATACGTCATTCTCGCCAGATGGCGACGTTCTCGCTGCAATATCCCAGGGCATAGGAGAACCTGTTGTCTGGCGAACGTGGAGATTATTAGAGGGCAAATGGGAACTATTTAAGTCTGGATCGTTCAGTAATGTAAGTGCACCCTTAAGTATACCATTTTGTATCCTAATATTGATCTGGTATATCATATGCATACAGACTCCTATTAGACACATCCCAACGTTTATCCCATTTTCCCTGCTTCCAGGAATGCTTATATTGGAAGACGGGGAAATGATGCTTCTTGGAAAAGGCCCGGACCAAAGAGACTCCATAAACCATATCGGTGACTTGACGAACGTTGTGAGAATCGTTCTTAGTCACCAAAACCAAGATCCAAAATTACTTGCGATCACGAACCCAACTGTATGGCGCAAACCTGGAGAAGTTTGGCGGACAACCGTGGCAGACAATCGCACTCGTATTCCCCCCACCAAAGTAGCCACGGTTCACGAGAGTTTGACCGCAGAAACAGCAGTAGTACTGCCGCCTGATGAAAGTGTTATTATGATATCCCATAAGAGTAGCTTCATAGAAAGAGTACATTTTCAGAGTTAAACTAGGGCTATACTTTTCGCGAGGTTTTTTTTAGCTCGAGTTACCTTTTAGTTCTGTGTTACTAATCTCTTTTATATACGCACGTACGTGTCGTGCTACGATTGAAGTTGAGGTTCTTTTAGCGGAACGAGAAGAAAGATGAAGCACAGTTTAAATATTTCCTGTGACTATACCTTACATGCTCGGATGTGGTAGAGTAGGTTGGTTGCAATACCTTCTCAAGTGTCGGATAAGTGTATCGCTGATTGGTTCAGACGGTAGTCTGTGGTAAACCGGTACTCTTTTTAGCGGTCACTTCAGCTGATCCACAAGTTCAATTTTTTGCAAAAATAGAATATTGTAACCACTCTACTAAATCCGAGCAGTTAGATAGGGCTGCGCGGCTTGCTAAGAGTAGTTTTCCCTTCATAGCTCACATTTCTGTTAGAGAAGTTCAATTAAAATTCCATGTCGATCAACGAAAAGTGCAGTATACTATCAATGCCCGTAGTCCAAGAGTAACTTTCCATTGCTTCGCAATGTTAGCATACACGTAGCTTGCACCCATGCGTATGTTGATTATAATACCTACTAGTGCTCATTACTCTGTCTTCGCTGTTGTAACCGTGAATCCCTTCCTCTTTTCATTTTGTGTCTATAAGACATCAAAAACCAATAGCCAACAGTAAAGCATGTTAGAGGTACTGATAATGCAACATATATCCAAAATTCCTTTGAGACTATAAATTGTGGGGATACTGCTCCGTCACTGTTAACCGTATTGAAACTGAAAAGATTCATGCCTAAAACAGTCTACGGACATGATTAGATCATAGCAGTAGATGGTTATCGATAATATAAGAGCCCACATACCGCAACGAACGTAGCAGGTAAGTATATGAGTCACCACTCGGACAGTAGCGCTATCGTCAACCGTGTCCCGGGTCAACATTAACATGTGATCATTGACACTAGCAGCAGTTTCTTGATTCTTCAAATTGAGGGCATCCGCAAGCTGATCTGTTGGTGACTGACCATTCCACTATATCGACGTCATAACAGGTACTCACTAGCTTGATTGTATTGCGTATGCGCTCTTGCAGGACCGCTGTGCTGATAATATATCCCTCGAGTCGGGATTCGTAAATGGATAAACGGTTTGCGATCTGTGAGTAGTCCTTCTCACCAAAGCCTTGTTCGTGATGAAGCATCTTGTTGAGCGCTTGAAGCGAGCGAATTGTGGGAAGTGTAGCCCCAAATACGGTAGATAATGGGGTTACTTTTGACTCGAGATTTCGGAGGGTTAACATTGTTTCGAAGCTCAGTGTATAATCATCGGTATCTCGTATATCAATCGTCAATGCCGTATTTTGCTGAACGACGTTATCAGGTAAGCCGGGCGTAGCACAGCGGGTTCACTACTTAAGTACTCACCGTTTTGAGAAAATCTCTTCCTAAATCGCTAAGGTACCACCTCCAGTTGTCCAAATATGATGATAGAAGGAGGAGGTGGAGGCGCATCGGGTTTGCCCAGGGCATGGATGATTCATCTCGAGTGCACAAGGAACGTATTCTCTCTTGTAATTTTGTTTGTTCTTTGGGATGGAGAAAAATAAAGACACTGGACTTTGTTTTGGGACAGAAACGATGATAAACACCAGTTCGCCGTATCGACCACGGGTTACTACTCCATGATCGTCCGTTCTTCTCGACGTATCTAAGCAAGTAACAGGTATCTATGGCTGTGTAAGAAAACATAATATGGATTTTCTCAAATGTTGGTATTGCATACCATAAGCTCCATCGAGCGAGTTCGTAACCGTAGCACGCCCCTGTCCGTCATCCGATGGCAGTAATTTCTCACCATAGGCGAACAAATATTCTAAAAAGTCTGGAGTAACTCCGTGGAATGTCAAGAGCTTCCGCATCGTACGTTCGGTGATTTGTAATGGATGCAATGTGTTCTTTTGAAAGATCGAACTGACATTGCCGAGGTCAGAAAATGAACGGATTAGGTATCGCACAGAGCTCATTACATAACCCTTGCACTTGGATTCCTTCCTCGCAAAAGCCGTTCTTCAAAATTCTGCGCTGTGGTAAACGACTCAACACAGGGCTTGAAACCCTTTGAGCTTAAATCTAATGCTAATGTCAGCGGAAACATTATGCTATGAAGCCTTTGGTTGGAAAACCCTAACCTGTTCTATAGAGATCAAGTAGCTCAGCTTTGATAGGGCTTAAGTCCTTGCAGAATAAGGTCGGGGAGAGTTCAGTCAATCTTTTACTGTACCCATCACCATCCACAAACGCTGGATCGCACGTTCGAATCCCCGCTGGATAGTTCTGCCATCCATCAAACCCCTCGCCGATGCTTGATTCATTCGAAGGGAGGTTCTGATACATTTCAAGACGGCCGCTGTTAGTGAGGCCCTCGTTTCGTCAGGGTATAGGCTTGAGAGGGGTGGTATCAGGGCGCCTCTTGACTTTATGTCAGTTGTCACACATATGCGGCTGAATACTGCCCTAGTTACTCAATATTGAAACGATAGTAACTGACCACTTATTCAGCCTACCAGGCTGCCTTTGTGGTATTTGAATCGCACGAGAATGTTTTTGCGAACAATGATATATTTCTTGTTGCCTTGGTTTTGTGCTTTCTACTTAAGGCTCATAATCAGGCGTACATGCTTATAAACCACCCAAACAAGCCCATAGGGCGGCAGCCTATAGGTGTCTAAGTGCCAAAACCTCATCTCGCACCCCACCAAAAAATTTATATTTCAATATCGAAAAATAGATAGACAGATTACACGAGCTAACACTAATAAGTTATAAATTCGATACAAGGACCCCCTAAATTGTGAGGTGGTAGTGGTGGTGATGACTCTTCGCAGACAGTCAAATGCCTTAATACCTTAATACGTAGATGCCCAAACATACAAGCTCCTGAATGTGTCCCATAGTATTGACAATGGAGAACATAGAGAAGAAGAAATATTTGTTCTATCGTTATGCCTCTCCAATGCCTATAGTTTTTTTCCAAGAACTAAAACCTTGTCGCTATGCCTCAGTACTAATACTTATAAAACTTTGTTAATTGAAAGAAGACTAGTCTTTATTTCTCTATTTAGAATGCTATTTGAGTCATTATTGATTATTGAACGTATGTAGTCCTGTAACCGGAAGTCTGAATTTCCAACTCAGTCTGACGTGACGTGAAACTCCACATTGAAAACAGAAACGGCACCAATAATAGCTACGGGCATCCGCCCTCAAGTACATCCACATAGCTATTCCCTCGGTCCCTTCGAACCCGCCTTGAGTTCCAAGTACGCCGATATTTTGCCCTTAGGAGTTCCTCCTTGAAAAAACCACGGATACCGAGCAAAAAACTGATCGATATCCTTCTCCGCCTTCTCGACATCGCTCGCCATTATCTCCACCTCTCCAACCGCATGCCCGAAATCTGTCGTATCCAACACAACGTTGAATTTCTCGTCCGCGATGTATTTGCTCCGATATGTAGTGAAGTCGCAGAACACTTGCAGCCCAAAATTCTCGCGCTCTGCGGTGTTGCCGGGTATGTGCTTGGACACAATGCCACGAATCTCCGGGACCGATGTGATCTCGTTGTAGGCAGCCTTCACAAAACTGTCTCGAAGGTTGACTTTTGCCTCCCAGCCCTGGTCTCGCTTTCGTATCCAGATACCCTTACTCGCAAGGATCTTCGACGAGTCGAAATATATATCGCGAAATGTCGAGTTTCCGCTGTAAACGAGAGAGCGGAACGGTGGCCGACCACGGTTGGAATGAAACTGGGAGAGAAGTGATCGGCTGAATACGAATTTACGCTCTACTTCGTAGAGGACTCCCATCTTGGACGAGTTCAACTGATTCTAAGTACTGAGCTGACAGGTGATTATTAGCTTACACCGACATCAGTGTCTGGGGGCTATCGGAACGCATTGTAAACACCTTTCCCGCGAATAGTACCAGGCCTTTAGGCTCAGTTCAAATCGTTGAGAGAATCACTTCGCAGAGACACAAGTATGGCCTGATCGGCAAGAGTGGTAGATTCTAGCTGCGTTAATCGTTCGTCGTGTTGTATTGTCGCTGTGTTGTCGCGTCAAGCACGGCATCACGCGTGCGGCCTTTGGCACTAGATCTCAGAATACGTGCATATTTGTATCACCTCACTTTTATGTATCTATGTGCGTGACTCCTGTTGTGGGCTTTACCCTGCACCTGCGCGCACTACGCACATTCCCGGCAACCTCAAGTAAAATCACGGATTAATTATGGTTTCAGCGGGCCAAAACGTCCTCGTTTTGGAATATTTCATAACGGCATCGAGCTAGGACGTAGAGTAACATTTATATAATGATTAGAGCGTTAAACCAAGCCAACAATAGATATCCGTATATATCTAGAATCTACCGAGTAGTGTGCAACCCAAGGAAGTACCCGTTTCGATATTAAAGTGTACTTTCTTAGAAAAATTCCCCCTATGTCTCTGTGCCAGTTTTACCGCGCAAGTATTTCTGAAACACACCCTACATTAGCACAACAAGACCGCCACACTCACAAGACTTCGCGAGACTAACCTCTACGATAAGATCTTTGATTTGGAAATACCCGTCGTCTAGAGGACCTTCGCAGTCAATCTAGCATAGTTTCGGTTAGTGTATTTCTATCAACCGCAGGGGCCCGAGATTGAGAATTACAGTGAAAACCTCGCTCTGCTGACGCAGATACTCAATAACCGGCATAGTATCGCGCAGAAATCCATTAACTCGAAGATTAAATATCGCTCTATCGTCGTCGAACCTGCCATCTGTTCCGAGTCTATTTAAGACTCGCTTCTGCATGACATCCTTCGGAGCGTCGAAAAATAGAGTAAATCTGCTTTTGCAAATCTAGAGATAATCAGCACCCAAGATCGTCATCATAGAACTTCACCGGTTATGTGGCCATGAAAGAAAAAGGAATTACCTTCTCAAACTCAATCACCTGTTCCATAGACCTTGGAAATCCATCCACGAGGAACGTTTTCTGCCCGTCGATCGTATATTTCTCGATTGCTTTCAGAAGTACCTTGTTTGCAAGATATGGTGGAACAATCGTGCCTTCCTTCATGTGCTGTTGGATGATTTCGATGTAAGGAGAAGACGAATCTTTGCACTCTTCCCGAAGGAGGTCACCAACGGAGATATGCGCAAAGCCGAAGTCCCTGGAGAGCTTGGAGCACTGGGTTCCTTTCCCAACTCCAGGGCCGCCTTTCATCCTAATGCTTCAATACTCATGATATCACAGAACATGGGATAAATGTAGGAGTTACCTAGAATGTAAATGATGTTTAGCTCTTGCAGTGTGCTTTTATCGATGTATTCGGTATTGTGAGCCATGATTGAAGTAAATGGTGGGTGTGGGGAGAATGTAGGTCTATGGCCATGTCTTTCAGGTGGGAAAGACAACAAAAACTACCCCACTCCAACTATCTTAACGGGCGATCTGCATTGCATGTACATATTACAAAGCAGTTGTCTCCCCCAGACCCTTGTGCCGTACTCGTGCATTGCACAACGAAATGGTGTCCAATCATCTAGCTAGTCGGCTCATGGAAGAAGCGAGTAGTTTGCTTTCTTGATGAAAGACATTCTCTTTTGGATGTTTTGACCGGTTGTTTCAGCCCCGAATCAATCTCGGCGGCAATCTGCGAAATCTTGATGGTCTTGAAGGTATGAGAGAATTCTCTATAGGCTGATGTTATATATGTATGAGATGTATGACGTCGTCGGCACCTGCAACTATGAGTCAACATCTTCCAGAATCGACGCTGTGCAACCATGAACTTCAAATCATCTCTCGGTTACTTACATTAGCGAATCGATCTCATAGAAGCGCAACCACAAACACTAAACCATCACCTTCTCTTGCGATCTCCTAAAAGCACAACCAGCTGCAGGGATCCTAGATCAATGCTGTTAATATGTGAATGTGACTATGGTCCGGCATGTTTGATGTTAGCTAATACGAAACACACAGGTACCATACATTATATATATATGGCTCTGTAGTCTGCAATGAGATCTGGAAAGCCAGATTTTCTCAAGCAGTACTTTTCGCCTACCTAGTAGAAAAACAACCCGAGATATTCCTTTCACGATGCTATTCTACACGACCATACTGCTCTCCATTCTCGCCGGACTTCTGCTGGTCTATCTGGCGTCCGTGGGACGAAGGAAACTCCAGATCCGACGACGTCGCGTACCAATCTCCGTCAACTATCACTTCTCACGCAAATGCAACTACGAATGCGGTTTCTGTTTTCACACGGCCAAAACATCCCACGTCGCTTCTCTTGAGGAGGCCAAGAGAGGTATGGCCTTGTTGAAGGATGCTGGTATGAAAAAGATGAATTTCGCCGGCGGAGAGCCCTTTTTATACCCTAAATTGCTGGGCAAGATGTTGAAGTTCTGCAAAGAAGACCTCAAACTCGACTCCGTCTCAATAGTCACCAACGGAAGCCATGTTACCGAGAAGTTCCTCCGCGAGTACGGCAAATATATCGACATTCTGGCCGTATCGTGCGATTCCTTCAACGAGGAGACCAACGTCTACATTGGCCGGGGCAAAGGCACCCATATCCAGAAAACCAGGGAGATTTCACAATTGTGTCGCGAGTATGGTATCATGTTTAAAATCAACACCGTTGTCAACAGGTTCAACTTCACCGAGGACATGAACGAAAGCATCCAACAATTAAACCCGTTCCGGTGGAAGTGCTTTCAAGTGCTAGTTTTAGAGGGCGAAAATAGCTCCCCATCATCACTACGCGATGCCCGCTCCTTCGTCATTACCGATGAGGAGTTTCTGCAGTTCTGTGATAAGCATTCTCACAATAGTTTTTTCGTACCGGAGTCAAACGCTCTGATGAAAACCTCCTACCTGATCCTGGACGAATATTTGCGGTTCTTGGACAAAGATGCCAACACTGCCTCAAGACCAATACTAGATGTGGGTGTACAGACCGCACTAGAAGAAGTAGTGTGGGATGAGGATTCTTTTGTGACAAGAGGAGGTATCTACGATTGGACCAAGCCCAAAGAAACCGCTGGATCGTGCGGGACGGAGAACTTGGATTGGTAACCGCCACAGGCAGTGTATGTTGATCTCTGAGCGTGAAACATAGCATAACTCCCTTGAAGGCTTGCAATTGGCTGATTTTTTCTTCCAGTAAGACAGGTGTATATACCGCCAAAACGAGGGGTAGTGCATAAGGGTGTTTTGTTTCATATGAAAGTTTAGCCAATTGAGAAATAACTCAATGACATCAAGACAAACAGCGTCCTGGCTAAGGTTTGTATATACCAAGTATTTTCTGTGTTGTTTTTGCTATGCTTTAGTCTGTCTCAGACGTTTGGTGAGGGGTAAAGTGAGACCTCTCGGTAATGATGTTTATTAGGAGGATGAAGCGGCGGGCGAGCTTTATTTTCTCATATGATCCGCTATGATTCTCTGTCCGTTTGTTCTTTTGGCTCTTTTAGCTTATTGCATTGTGCTTTCTGATATTCCCATTTTGTGACATGTTGATTGCTTTGTTATGGAGCGCAACAAGATCAGAGAGTTTTAGCTGTTCACGCATATATATCGTTTGGGGTGACGTACATGTATATGTGACTGCATATGGATTGGCCGAAGTTCCGGGCACACACACATTACCTCAAGAAACGAATTGTGACTGCATATGGTCATAGATTGGCCAGTGTTTCACACAAACAGAAATGCACACACACATGCACATGAAGTAGTGGATGGGGATGGGGGATGGGGGATGGGGGATGGGGGATGGAGGCTACAACATGAATTCTTCCTTGGTTGGATTTGGAGTAGTGAAGATTTGAGGAAGATGTACATATGTCATACCCGCAAGCGGGTGAATACAATATGATTACAAACAAATGCACATGTAGTTCCTACATGTGTTTCTGTTACTTTTAAGTCGTAATATATACCTGCACAGCATGTGCTCAAAAATGACCATGGTTGGCCATGAGAATCCATACGAGTACTGTGCTTCTTCGTTTTGTTAACGTGGTGTCTCGAACCCTCTCAGCGGCGGATGCGGCGGTGGGTATATGAAAAAGATTTGCTACGAGTCAGCACATGACACAGCAGTGTAGGGTAGTTGGTTTCTCTGAAATACAGCTTTACGCTAGGCCCTTTATATCTTCTATCCCCTAGTACGCTTTGGCTGGCCGGTTCTGACACTATATGTAACTGACTACTCTAGCTAGCACTTTTCCGATGGAGTGACTCGCATATCCTGCGAGAATCTGAATGCATACCGGCCACAAGGATAAGGGCTATTAAGCCACGGGACTGGATGCTAGAATTATGGAAATAACGCTTGCTTGTGTAACAGTGGACCCTTGGTCGAAATGGCGACATAACGATCGAATCGGGAATTCGAAACCGCAGCTGCGACGTGATATCACTCGCATCAAACAAAGGGCTAACCTCTCCGCCAATTAACGGCCATTGTATAATTATACGACGCTACTCTTCTACGATAGCAATATTGCATAATGACCAGATGCATGTGAAAGAAACACCGTGCACGTGTGAAACTGTAAAACCCGAGTCTTCAGACTGCCGGGTTAGTGCTGCGGGAGTCTCGGAACCGCGTCCGTGCAATGGAAGCAGCGGGGACATGCACCGCTGTTTGTGCAACTCTTCTCCGAACTCCGCAGCTCCCGCCTCGTCCACCCCACTCCGTCTCCCCCGCTGGTCCCCAACCTGCGTCTCATCGCACTGCTTCCTTTTCTCGCTATCGGCCTTCGTCAGCGCGGACTGAATCTTCAGAGTTGATATGTTGATTCATCGTTCCGCGTTGCAGGGATTGGGAAGACGTGGCATGGATCGACTACTTTAATGGGTTGTGAGTTGCAATGAAGGAAGATGGCGGTTTTCGGGGGCTTAATAGGAGCCTCTATTTTAAAACCACTGTTTAAATTTTACTCAGTGACTCATATCATGTAATGCCACTCGCTGCATTTAATGCACCAAACTGGTAATTTTGCTTTGAGAGGATACCAATCACTGCATAAGTACTCTCCCTACATCTGGCCGGACTCTTTATCGTCCGCAATTGCAACACCTCCAGCATCCCCGACGTCGACACTCTCCCGGGTCGACGTCTCCCCCGCCTCCGGCTCATCTCCCACTCCTGATCCCTCTCCACCACCAGATTCCTCTCTATCTCCCGATTCCTCCACTCGATCCCCCTGCCCTTGAATTGCAATCCTTGTCTGCCCAGGCAACTCCTGCCGTTCCACAACCTTAGGATTTCCTCCCAATTCCAATTTCTCCCACTGCTCTTCCGCCGCACCTCCCGTACACCCCCTTACCGCATATGCCCCCGTCGCTAGCGCAAACGTGGCCAGAAACAACAACCTATCCCTATCAGCCAAACCCCACACACTCTCTCAATGGAGCTCACAGCAAAAGCATCGCCATTCCCACTGCCACTCTTCCATTCCTACACCTCGCAACGCTAAGCCAGTTATTGATCTCCTGGTTAGTGCAATTACTCTGCAAATACTCCGACGCAAGCTTAAAGAACGCACACAAGACCCCCGTGTAGAACAACAGGAACAAGGCGTCGGTAAGCACGATTAGGAGTGGCATATTCGGAACCGCCCAGGTGTGCGGGTACAGATGTGGGTAGTTGAATGCAATGTATACAACTGTGAAGATGCCTGCGGAGAGGCCTGTGGAGGCCCTGGGCGGCGTTAGTGAGGGGAAGAGAGAGGGGGAGGGGTGTATACCATGAGGGATTAACTGGGAGGTCTACGGCGAATGCGCCGACGGAGATGAAGGCGGCGAGCAGCTGGAAGGCGCGTAGAATCTGATATCGTGAGTTTTACCGGGGAATTAGAGGAGGGAGACACACGATAAAGGGGCCGAAGGGCCAGGGCTTGGTGGTTGTCAGTGCGTCTTGCAGCTTCATCATAGTTGGATTGGAGTGTAAAAGATTACAACTCTATCTAGGTAGCGTGAGGTGCACCTGCGAGGTTTCAGCCCTTCCTTTTGTACGAGTCAAAGATGCACCTGGTCGTACAGTAAAAAGAAACTGTAGGCACCAAGAAACAGAGCTTGCATGTAACCGCCCAATCGGATTCTCGCCAGGTCGCGTGCAAACGCGCCCCATTCGATAGCCTTAGTTTGGGCTACAATCCCTACGGCGATCAATGTGATGATCTCACTTTCTAAGCAGAGGGAGAAGAGAGGTAGTTGGAAGATGGGTTCGGATGAGTTGGGATCGGATTATATTGGATGGCTATTCATTGGGGTACGACTAGGCTCCAAAACTCCCCGTAGGAGAAGCTACACTTCTGATGGCCATACCTACGGATGATGAAATCGTTCATGTCTCAATGAATGAAGGGCGGGTTATCTCCATATTCTCAGACTTACTTCACCTCTATACGGTTAGACTGGCCCCCAATGGCATCTAACCAATCACCTCAACTCTCCTTGTTTCGTCCCTTCGACACGTGCACTGCAGGGTCCATCATCTCGTTATCAGAACGATCAGTTTGCACATGTGTTGTATTTCAGACACAAAGCCGTCCCATCTGCAGATAGAGTGGCAGTAAGTCGCCTTATCTGCAGATGCATGTATCTATGGGGCGTCCCATACGCAGATTTCGTAGATGTCTAGACTCTATGTCTCTCATAATTCTTCCTATACCCTCCAAATCCAAATCGCTCTACCTAGGGTTGCATAGGGAGTGGATTAGAGGTTATATCTAAGACGAACGTTGATTCGTACAGTGTTAGTGACAAAAGAGCTACGGGGAATAAACGGGTGATAACGGCGAGTGTTGCATGAACCTGACCGAGCTGAGCTTCAGCTGAGCTGATGACAGGGCACACAGCCGGTAGGGCATAAGGCACCCAACTACCTTGTATATATCTCGAGTCTTTCTCCTGCTCTCCAGTCTCTGTATCTTAAGTCTATTCACACGGTTCTCCCCTTCCATATTTCAACAGCGAGAGTTGATAGTTTGGCAGAGTGATGAATTGTGATTGCGCTTGCGCAGCTCCGAGATGCTGTGTTTTGGTGGATTGTCCGTCCTCATACCTAGCCTCTGCACCCATATTTCGCCAAGCCTTGTGCTCCTGCAGACCTCACTGTACAGTTGAGTACGCGATGAACTACCTTGGCGACGGGATTGAAGCTCACCATACTGTACTGGCAATTGTGGATGATACGTCAGCTGTCAGGATGGGTGTTTGTATCTTCAGATCAAATACATATGTTAGGGTCAGAACCTCCATTCTTTGTTACTGGTCGTCCGTTTCGCCATATCTCTACTTTAGTCCGTGCTGAGACCAACTATGGCATAGGGGGGACTGTAACATGGTCTATGTGAGTGACCACATTCCAAATCGGATACAGGTGGGTGCGGTTTACTCTAGCAGGAAGTGAAGGCACTAATAAGGGGCCGGCGGTAATTCTGTAGCGTTCGAACCGAGGGAGAGCGAATGACGCCGTGTCTCTGGACAGTTAAACCGCGCCAGTCAATTTTCCGAAGACATTATGGAAAATGGAGATATTACAACTCCACAGATTGAAATTAAAGCTAATATTGTCATAAGCTAACACTATATGAGTCAGGTTTATTGGGGGTGGCTTTTAATTTTTCTTTAGGGACAAATAATGCGATCTATAAGGGGCTTAGTGGTATAGTGAGAATGTGTGTCCTAACTGAATGCGCTAAAATCGGAATTTGCCATCTAAGTCACTGCTGGTAGTAAATCTATAAAAGGCTGATCACCACATGGCACTGGCACACAGGAACCTGGATAAAAAAACCCATGCATTTCCTGAAATTTCTTAAGTATGGTTAGGTTTTCGTAGGTGTGACAATCAAAGTGACTAGTGCGGTTTGACAGTAAGAATTGACTGTCCAGAGTCATGACGGCAAATGACGATGTAGCAAGCGAGTGATGTCTAGCGTATAAACGGGTTTCCCCATTCTCACCCTCGGCCATTGCTGATCATGATTCCCAATTGCTTTCGTTTGTCCGTGATCACTCCTAACAACCTCTTGAGTGCTGATACCCTGCGAGGGTCATCACCTATTATCACTCGATATATATTGTTCGTTAAATCCACCCTTAATTGTAAAGTCATACTAGGTATCAAACAACCATAATGTTACCTTGCACAGTTCTCATATTGTTCAGACAACACGGTATTCAACATCACTATGTAGCTGCCAAGTGCTCGGCCGAGTAGATTCTTTACAGGCATTCTGCTACTCTTATCTACTTGGCCCACTCCTTCAAACCTAAGTGTTCACACATTTTCACTCGCTCGAAGTGAGTCAGTTAACTGTTAGCCTGACGATCCACGTTCGGCAAACCCATACTTATGTACACCCCCCATCTCCATATACCCACAAGCAGTATATCTTCTAGCCTCTCAGGTATTCGTATATCCAAAAAGTAGCAAGCAGCGTAGTAGCTTAAGACTCCTCCCTTCACTTATGCGCTATTTACAGCTCCTCAACAGAAGCGGATTGTAGGAGTCACATTCCGTCGAGCTTGTGATTATCGGCTTTATCAGAGACTAACGTTATGGATAACTATGGCTCTAGCTATGGCTCCCGATTACCGATGATTGTGGCTTTGTCAGTGGGCGCCGATTGTGGAAATTGTGGGTGCCTCGATCCTTCGCGCAGCCTCTGAATGAGCTGGTTAATGCAAGTCAAGGGCAGTGTGTATTTAACACTAGACTGCAGGAATAGCTAAAAGGGGCAGAGAAGGGTCGGTGTAGGGTGTAGAATCTGAAACCGACGGAGGAGCTTTGGGATAACATCAAGCTTTGACTGGAGGGGCTGTGTGTGGATCATGGGTATTGCTTCCACCACGAAGCTGGCTAGAGTCATTGTATGGTAATCGGGGTACATAGCCAGGCCTGGTTGTTCACTGCAGGGTTTAAACGGTGTTGGGAATGCTTTCTCGACGGGCTCGCTTTCATCGGCTGGAGTCCATTCGTGAATAAGACGTTGTCCAACGGAAGGAGGGGGCGAGATTCAGGCTGTCGTTGGGTGGCAATTCGTTCAGTTGGTTTGGGAAGCGCTGGATTGTCGAAAAGAGGGAGGGGGGAATCGGTATATACCCCTATTTGTGCAGAAGTTCAAGATAAGGCGGGTGCGGTGGGTGATAAGGAAAGAGTCGTACGTGCGCTTGTGCCACGGCCAGCAGCAGCAGGAATTCTATTATATCAAAAAGGCTTGCAACTCTAACTTCCGTCCTTACCGAATCCTTCGCTTCTAGATGACAGCTTCCAAAACTCGCCTCGGAATAACAACTCCGTGGAAGTGAGAACTGCGATACAAAACTCAAATCTCAGCTGGCGCGAAATGGTGGACTGGACTGGACTCGAACAGCTCAGCATCAAGACGAAAGATGCTGGCGGACGAATTGGAAGGCGGGGCAAAACCTTGTTGCTCGGTTGAACGTTTCCTCTCGCGGACTCTCCGGACATGATCTCCCTGGCTCGTCTTAATATCACCAAACTCAGCTCATACGAAGCAAAGCGAGTCGAGTCGACATGGACCACAGGAATCATAAGAGTCCAGGAGAGAGGTGAGTAGGCCTGTTATTGCTACAGAGCAGAGTCGTGAGTCCGTGCTTTGCGTCACGTTATTCCCCCAACGTACTACTGCTGCCATTTATGTAATGGCATTTCCTCCAGGTCGCCGTTTCGATATTCTTGCAGCAGAGTAGAGTATCTGTACGTATTGCTTCCATCGATCGAACGGGCCGCACCGTCTTTTTACCTCGGAGTCTCCGCTTGTTTGCAAGGTTTCCCGACGATTGCGTATGTGCTCGTGCTCCCCGTGGAGCCAAACAAGCCGCAAATCCGCAATCCGCAATCCGCAATCCGCAATGATATGTAATTCTCTGGTGTTTCCCTCCGCCAACGGATCGTAATGTCTTGGCATCAGCGCGTGTTAGCTGCCGGGAATTTATCGTGTCACAGTACTGATAACCCTTTCACCCTTAGCGCCATTGATAACCCGTGCCCCCAAGTTTCCAGGTTCCTCGTTGTGGCCTACAGTGCAACATGCGGGCGAGCAGAGATAAGGGTGCAGCTCGCCAATCACAGCGACAGAAACAACCTCTACAGTCACTCATCCTGAAGAACCCTAGACATCCAGACAAACATTCGCCTTAGAGCACTTTAAGCAGTTATCGCCAGGCGGTGGGGAAAACGATCGCGAAAGCAGAGTCCCGCACACGTGCAGACCTTCCCTTTTCCATCCACCATTACGAGATGCTTTTGCAATTTGTCGCGTGCGGTAGCGAAGTGTGTCGGCGATGAGAAACGAGAAACTCAGATGCGAAGGGAAGCCAGTAAGCAGGCCCGCCCAGTTCCAGAGTGACTGCAGATGGACCCATTCATGCACAGGGGTTACGTACCAGGAAACCGAGACATGTACCATCCCACGCTGTTTTTCCGGGATAGAGCCAGAGCGAAATGCGTGGGGTAGATAATCCTGACAGTTGGCTAAGGCTGTGATCAAATCGACGACACATTGCGGTATCGATAAATCGGGCACGCGAGCAACGAGACTCCCGCTGAGAGAGAGTCCCTTCCCTTTCCTCGTCACATCACAGAACTGGTTTTTCCGAGAGAGACCATCAATTCAGCCCGTCCATCCATCCCATCCCGTCTGTCCGTAACGAAGGCTTGAAGGTTGGAAGGTCGCGTCGAAAGTGAGTGAGGCACGTCGGGTCGTGTGCGTTTGTTTATCTGTCGAAAACCCCTTGTCCAGTCGGGTTATATTAACATTTTGCCCCATCGCATTCGCAGCTTAGTGAGACGACGAGAGAGAAACCAGTGTCCCTCGTCTTCTCCCAGATTGGTGCTCCAGAGCGAAAGAAGAGAGCACGGAGAAACACGTTGTCGGGGCGCTACAATTCTGGGAGTGGAACAACAATACCACCACCTCTACCAGCCATTACGTCGTTCACCTGCGTCGCATCTTCACGGTGGTGCTTGCAGCCTTCAACCGCTAGCGTCAACTGCGGATCCTCTAATGAACCTGGCGAGGCTTATCGCGCCCGGCTCCCCACCCTTCCATCCATCGTTCATCATCTTTCAAACTCCGCCTGTCTGCCTGCAACAGCAACATACGCAGCAGCATAGCATCATCCCTTCCTTCCAGAGGCTAGCTTAAGTGCTTGGTAACGCGTTTTACACTACTGGTACTCGGCTTCCTGCATTATCGGGGGCCGCCATTTTTTGCTTCTGCCACACGGCCACCAAACAAGGGAGGGAGCGCCTAATATAGCCCAGGGGAAACTAGAGGAGGGCTCCGTCGGAATTCGGGAGCTGAGGGGAATCTCAATCTCGCGGGTTTGGTTAGAGCAGCAGCAGTGTGCTACGTATTGTTATTGATCCCGATTACGAGTGGTGCCGGGGGCTTCACAAATTGCTCTTCTTCCTTCGAACCTTCTAAGGTCGTCCTCGTGAAACATCGTGACATTTCACATTTCACATATTCATATTCCTACATCTTATCTCTTTTTTTTTGCCTTTGTTTTCTTGATCCTTTCTTTTCCTCTTTTTATCCGCTCTTCCGCACACCTTGTTCGACAAATCGAGGGGAAAGGAAAAAGGTGCCATTTTATTTATACTTCCCACAGCATTGTGGTCTTGCGGTCTAGATTGAAGACACTATTCTTATCGTAATCACTGACCTCCGCCATGACGTCTGCCGACACAGCAACCCTCGAGTCTGCTACGTCCCCTTCTTCCTCCACAACCACCACAACCTCGACGTCTTTAACTGCAACGACGACGATACTGCCCACAACGGCTCCATCCGGGACTGAAAACAATGCTGCCGCTTCGTCCACCACGTCCGCCTCACTGACTAACACAGCAACAACAGCGTCAAGGCTAACAAGTAAACCATCATCCACAACACACTCGCGTTCCAATTCCGTATCAATCGCACGTCCGACGACATCAGTGAGCAATGGCACGACAACAGCAGCGGCGGCAGGGACCCCGTATGCCAAGGGGAGAAAAGAGCGTCCGTGCGATGCCTGTCGCAGGAGGAAGTCACGTTGCGTCATGAACGAGGGTGCCGAGAAGTGTGTGCTGTGTCAATTCCACAGTCAGGAGTGTACGTTTGTGCAGAGCCCGCAGCCGCGGAAGCGGAGACTGGCGGGGGGCGGCGGGGTACATGGCGACGAAGGCGGGGGAGCCGGAGGTGCGAATGGAAATGGGAAGAAGAGGTATGGTTTATGATCTGTGGGATTGTTGATTTGTTTGTTTGTTGTGGGTGGCTAATGGATCGCCATTGCAGAAGCAGAAACACCTCACCAACTTCCCCCCGGCGCTCATCGAAACCCATTCGCGATGCGCATCCGATAACGGATTACTCGGCGCATCCCAATAACACTCTATCCGCTACGCTCGGCCTGCAGGGCGATCGCCACTCTCACCTCGTCGGACCAACCGCAGAATACGAACAGTGTCTGATCGACCTGTGCCCGTTCGATTCAAAAGACGAGTACGCGCTCTCGTCACTCTCGAGAATCACCTCATTCCGCCGAGTATGCGACGAAACGACATTTACCTTGTACCCGGACGAGCCTACGGCAAACCACTCCGAAACCTACGAGGACTCCGACAAGATTGAGAGGGTTGTGAGTCCGCACGGCCAAAAGCTATTGAAGCTCTACTTCCGAATCGTCCACCCGAGTTTTCCGATCCTCCACAAGCGCGTGTTCCTGGAGAAGTATGCACGAACACATCGAGAGTTCTCGCCGCCGCTGCTGGCGGCAGTATACATTCTTGCACTACATTGGTGGAGCTATGACGTAAAGCTATCCCCTCTTCCGAAGCCCGACGTGTCCGAGCTCGAGAAGCTGGCGATGAAAACAATGTATGACGTTATGCACCGGCCGAAACTGTCGACGGTCCAGGCAGGGTTGCTGCTACTTCAAAGGAACGAGGAGATGAAAGGTTCGTCGTGGGCATTCACCGCGCAATTGGTTGCCGTTGGGCAAGAGCTAGGACTGCATCTTGACTGCACAAATTGGAAAATACCACGGTGGGAAAAGGGTCTGCGCAAGCGATTGGCCTGGGGTCTGTTCATGCAGGATAAATGGGGCGCACTTACACATGGACGACCGACCCACATTACAAAATCGAATTGGGCAGTTCGACCCGTAGAGGCTGAAGATTTTCCCGACTCGGCACCAGCCGACGGATCTGGCGTGAAGGAGGAAAAGACGGATGACGAGGAAGAAGGGTCCCAGGAAGTCGAAAAGGGGCGGATGTTGTTCGAGCAGATGATACAGCTGTCGCAGTTGATGTCGGACGTGCTGGAGACGTTTTTCTCGGTGGAGGCGCAGATGGGATTTGCCGGCAGAGGCGGGACACAGAAAGTGCTCGAGCGTGCAAAGCCGATCCAGATCCGCCTGAAAGGATGGTTCGCAAAGCTCCCCGAGTGCTTGCGGATGGATGCCGCCACCAAGAGTCGACGCCTCTCGTCTACCGGTACTTCTTTCCTTCCCGAGTGATACTCCGTGAGATGTCTCCTAATCTCGTGCCCAAACAGGCTACCTTCACCTTGCCTACTTCGCGACCGAAATCACGCTGCACCGCCAAATCCTACGCACGCTCAGCACACCGAACCAAGTCGACGCCTACCTCCTCCATATCTGCCGCTCTGCAGCAAAGACCCGACTAATATCAGCAATGGACTTCGTCAACCGCCTGAAACCAGAGCATCTGCAAAGCTTCTGGTACTTCTCCTCCAAAGTCAACTTTGCCTTGATCGGCACGTTTGGCTCTCTGTTATGGGCGACCGCGCCCTCGATCCAGGAGGCAGAATTCTACAAAGCCCGGCTCTCCGAATACCGGTGGACGCTCCGAGTCTCCAGTCGTGGTGCAGATTTCATGGAGTTCGCGGTGGGGGTGCTGGATGCGAGTGCAGGCTACCTGCAGCAGGAGCAGCTGAAGAAGCGTGGTCCACTGTTTGTCGGCACATACCAGAGCACCGTCGGCAACGGCGAGAACCTGGGACTGGGCATGGGCGTGGGAAACAGCAACATCGACCTGTCACAACCCCCACCACAGCCGCCACCAGGCTGGAGCGCTGTTCCCACTACACGCGCGCAGTTATCACCTGTGCCCACTAATGAGGGACACAGTCAGAGCGACGACGACGAGATGGAGGAAGGCGAGAGTGACGACAGCGGCGAGAATGGCGAGGAAGAAGAGGAAGAGGAAGAGTATGATGAGATGATGGAAGAGGAAGGGTACTCCGACGAAGCCTGCGATTCGGCGCTCCCCCGACCCCCGCTGCCCGCTTCCGCGCAGGCGCGATATGCCGCTGTGTCAGCCGCCGTCAACGCCAGGAGAGGTCAGAGTGTGAGCGCGGGTTTCGCGGCGTATCAGCAGCAGACGACAAATACCACCACCACCACTACAACTGTTAGCGCGGCGAGCACACCGACTTCATCATCCACCACCACGAGTTCAAATGCTGCAATGGACTTTTTTATGATCCCTAATACGGGGTTTGGGAGTAGCGGGGAGTAGGAGTTATGGGGGAAGGGGAAGGGGAAGGGAGGGTTTATCTATTTGACGCGCCGGGTTATGACGCAAGAATGGCGTGCGAATACCCTGATTTGGCGTATATATTATTTTCGATTTACCTGTGTTTTTTGGTATGTAGCGAGCGGTGGAGGCCTCCTTCTTTTGCGCAGGCGTTTATTTTTTGATTGGGACTTAATGCGCGATGAAAAGGGTGGGTGCTTTTTTTTGATGGTGGTTAGCTGCGTTGTTTTTTATGTCGGTTTTTGCTTGTATCGTAGTAAAAGTGCGCATACATAAGGTTGTTTGTAAGATGGATGGAATTTCATGATGGTTATCTAGATCTCTACGAGGAACTGGAAGGGTCTAGGGAAAAGTGAAGGGGGCCCTGGAGAAAGCAGGTCCCCCGATATATACGCGGTATGTTGGATTCGTACACTAAGTAGGGTCAGGGTTTGAACTGACTCTTTCATGCATTCTCACGCGAATTGCAATTTGGGTTCGGGCGATAGCCTGGGAAACCGCCAGAAGTCTCGCTGGCCCTGGACAGCCGGGTATGATCTACAGAGAAATGAACGAGAAATGAATTGACTTTTGAACGTTAAGCAAGAGCCTCCGCCAAGCAGCGCTAGTCCATATGCATGGAGCAGAGCACCAGATCGCACTTAACCACATTGAGAGTTTCTTGTGAATTTGGCTATCCTGGTGATACGTCATGATGGTGGATAAACTTTGGCACACGGCCCTTGATGTCTCGGCAGATTCGCTACGTATTTCCGTTTACGACATTGAGTTTGCGCACGCAATAGGAGGGGACTCTGATCATGAAGACTACCTACTTAACATATATGTCTGAGCTATTGTTTGAAGCGGCTTCCAAATGCTGTTTCTTGTTTGAATGGGTTGGGCTGATTGTTCCGGACTAAGGGAGTCGACGTTGCAAGCCTTCCGAACAGGCTGGGATTTGGTGTCGGCCTGATTTGACGCAGCGGACAAACAGTGTCGTGCCGTCTCTTATGCTCGATGTATATTCTTTTTGTTGAGAGCGATTGAACTTCACAAAACACAGTGTGCCGGGTCTCGAGGGTTCTAGAACAACCAAACTCAATGCATATGTTGATCAATATCAGCCACGCCAAATACCAAACTCTATCATACGTCACGATTACCAGCAGACAGCCCACATCGCCAACAGTTACCTCCTTCCGGACCCTATCCACATAAAACCACTCAACTGTTCCCTTTCCCTCCCTTCTCCCTCCTTCCCTTCCCATCAACCGCCATCATGTCCCGCAACCTCGTCATCACCTGCGGCGAAGGCCAAACAGGCCATTTAATCGCCGAACTCCTCCTCACTAACGAAAAGTTCTCATCCGCAATCAAAACTCTACACGTCGCCACCTGCAACCAAGAACATGTACACATCAAGGCGTTGAGCGAGAGCGGCGCACAAATCATCCCCGTGACCCCCGGCAACACAGAGGGGCTCACAAAAAGCCTCAAGGACTCCGGAGCAGACACAATCTTGATCATCCCGCCCTCAGTCTCGAATAAACTTGAGGCTACCAAGGAGATGGTGGAGGCATCGAAGGCGGCGGGGATCCAGAATGTCGTCTTAATCTCCTCAGCTGGCTGTGACATGGCGGAACGCGATCATCAGCCGAGGTTGCGCGAGTTTGTGGATATTGAGAATTTGGTTATGAAGACGAAAGGGGATACGAAGACGGAGACTGGACATAGTCCTTGTATCATTCGGTGTGTTGATTTCTCCCTAAGAGGTGGTAAGGCGGATGTTAACGGGGCATATGTAGTGCGGGCTTCTACGCCGAAAACCTCCTGCTGTATAATAAGCAGGCACAAGATAAGGGGAAGCTTCCGCTGCCAATGGGACCCTCACACAAATTTGCGCCAGTGGCACTCGGAGACATCGCCTTGCTCGCGGCCCATGTCCTCACCTCTAGCGGCGAGCACGGTCTGGGCGATCAAGTCCGTGGCCAGCTCATCACACTCACCGGTTTGTGCCCCCCAACACCAGCTTGTAGATGCTAACACGTTTTTCAGGGCCGATGATGGCGGCCGGAAACGAACTCGCTGAGGCCGCAAGTCAGGGACTAGGAACAAAGATGGAATATGAAGACATTTCTGAGTTTGTGTTCTCCCATGCCGCAATTGTTGGCGATGACTAACACACGATAGGGACGACGCGAAGAAACTGCTAGCGGAGGCGGAGATCAGCGATGCGGAGAAGGAGTATCTGCTGGAGTACTATACGCTGGTTAGGGAGGGGAAGACAAACTATATCTCGACACATGCGTTCCATGATGTCACGGGAGGGCATCCTATGGAGATGACGGATTTTTTCAAGACGTATGCGGAGGAGTTTAAGCCGAAGAAGAGGAAGACTAAGAAGTAAATTGGGGGATGCGGAGATGAAGCTGTAATGTCATTATATGAAATAGACGAGGAATGATTTACTTATGTTTGAAATTTGGGAGGAGTACTGAATAGTAGTTCTGTCATGGTTATCACATTAGGTAGAATTAATTGTACTCAGATCCGCAGATATATCTATGTAGATGAGCTTTATACGGCCACTGACCACCATGAAGATCCCGCAGATAAGCAACAATTGACGTGTGGTATGATTTTCCGGTGACGGTATTGCAGCTTCACTCCGACGCTGTTTATAGCTACTTTTCCTGCCCGTAGCTGGCACGAGATACGTAAACTGCTACCGTACACTGATACTGCCATTCTATCGGCCCGATTACCCTATAATAAGGTACAAGGTACCCCTTACCAGGAGTATTCAGGTCCGTCGGTTGGCTTTTCCATCTCCCTGACGTCAGTTACATTCCACCATCCCCCATATAAGTCTACCTCCCATCACTATCCCTCTCTGCAACCTCAATTATGGCCCGCGAAGACACATCTCCCCACCAAATCACTCCCGGCGTCCCAAAAGACCCCAGCATCGTACGTCCCCCCCCCCCCCTCTTCCACAAACT
>Ga0307512_10000142_pt1 | contig 93658 bp, 89 predicted proteins | sample 14_EM_MG_FD_200267 | JGI IMG/M metagenome (GOLD analysis project Ga0307512, IMG submission 200267) | Populus trichocarpa ectomycorrhiza microbial communities from riparian zone in the Pacific Northwest, United States - 14_EM | ecosystem: Host-associated > Plants > Roots > Unclassified | place...
TTGGAGACCACCAAAAGATGCACCATGGAAAGCTGCATATTTCACATACCAAGCTCTAAATAATCTGATCAATATTGGTGGACTTAATTGAGGGAACCGTTTGGCAAAAACCGGAACCGAACCGACCGGTTCCGGGTTTGCTTCGAACCGCTATAGTAGAAACGGTCCGAAAATGGAACCGTTGCTAACACTAAGCTTGATAGTTTCTAGATACTATAAAATGTCACCTAGGTAAAACTATCTGAGTTATACTACTGTAGATGGTCTTCCACTTTTGCATCTTAGAAATAGTATCTATGTCAATAACCACCAGCTCAAATCTGCCAAGACTAGTATCAAGTGACAGCTAGCATACCATATATACCCTGAGAGCATTACTAGTAAATTCCATTTACAATGGGTGATGATATAGTTTCTTCTAAACCATGCATGAACTCATTGTACAATACTATGGCCAAGAGAAGTAGTAGCTTCCGGGTTGGTATCACCATTGGAGATGCTGGAAGTTTTGGAGACACAACTGGCAATCGAACTATTTGGGGTAGTTCTCTGCTCATAGAACACTACGAGTCTCGAATGTGGGGTTGCATCAGTAGACACATGGTTTGGATAGTTACAAACAGGTGTATACCAACGATATGAAGGCTGGGATTGCCAGTGATAAGTGCAAACACACCTGGACATAGTCTGAGCCCATGTAAAAGAAAAGCAGCTGCAGGTTTCTAACCTGACGGTATTTATAGTTCCTGGTATTTATAACACCATGGACTGCAGCCTGAGGTATGCATTATATCGTGATTACTAGAAAATCAACATACTTTTGGAAAGCTTGGTCCTAGAAGCTGATGGTATTTCTACCTTGCAGGAATGCGGGGGCTCCTGGGTCGTGAGTAGGTCGGCTCCCAGAAATCTGATGGAATATAGTTTTCAAAAGCGGGAAAATATAGAATTCTCCTACGAGTTACGGGGCGGCAGCCACATGACCTTAGAAAGATCGCTTACCGTCTAGAGCAAGACAAACAAACCCCTTCCGTTTCAATGCGCTGCATCATTGTCAGACTCCTTACTCAACCTGTGAAGCCACGCGCACGCGAGATACTATGTCGACACCCCATTCGCCAATTCGCATCCAGAGCTACTGGTAAAAAGAAGAAGGCTGCCGCGATTGTGGATACCGCGCTATTGCCAACCCTGGCGCCTCTCCAACTCCGCTCTTACCAGGAGGAGTGTATTGTGGCAGTCCTCAAACATGTCGACGAAGGACATCGGCGTATGGGAGTCTCGCTCGCTACTGGAAGCGGTAAAACTGTACCTCCTATCCTCTCCTCCCTCTCCCCTCCCACCCTTCCCTTCTTCCTTGATGCTTAGCTAACGTTTTGTACAGGTAATCTTCACACAGCTCATCTCGCGCCTCCAACACCCCTCGCGGCCTCTCAAAGCAACCCGCACCTTGATCCTAGCCCACCGCACAGAGCTAGTAGAACAGGCATGTCTCCACTGCCGCCGCACATACCCCGATGCCACGATAGAGATCGAAATGGGAAACTCCCACTCGTCAGGGATGGCAGATATCACTGTCGCCTCTGTCGCCTCGCTTGTCAGCAAAAACCGCATCGAAAAGTTTGATCCCAAGATGTTCAAGCTGATACTCATTGACGAGGCGCACCACGCCATCGCGGCGTCGTATCGACAAACACTTAACCACTTCGGGGTGTTGAATATGGAGGAGGGTGTGCGGGAGGAGAAACCGGTAGTCGTGGGGGTGAGCGCGACACTCAGTAGGTCTGACGGGTTGGCGCTCGGGAAGGTTCTGGACCACATTGTGTACCACCGGTGAGCACCGTGTTCTCCGAGGGGAGGAGCAGTACTGACCCTAGAAGCGGCTACGTCGAGATGATCGAGGAAAGCTGGCTTAGCCCCGTTAAGTTCACAACTGTAAAAACCAATGTTGACCTCTCACGCGTTAAAACCGGCGGGAGCGGCGGCGACTTCCAGATTGGCGATCTCGGCCGCGCAGTGAACACGGACCGGGCAAACGAAATCACCGTACTTTCGTGGCTTCAGAAGGCGCGCGAACGAAAATCAACCCTTGTCTTCTGCGTCGACATTGCCCACGTCAATGAGATCACGGCAAAATTCCGACAGTATGGTGTTGACGTGAAGCCCGTAACTAGCCACACATCTGCCGAGGATCGCAAGCAGCGCCTCGAGGAGTTTCGAACCGGGAAATTCCCAGTGCTGGTCAATTGTGGCGTCTTCACCGAGGGCACGGACATCCCGAATATCGACTGTGTCCTCCTCGCCCGCCCGACAAGGTCAAAGAACTTACTGGTCCAAATGATTGGCCGCGGAATGCGGCTTCACTCCACAAAGGGGGATTGCCTGGTCATTGACATGGTCGGCAACGTTGAACGCGGCGTCATCACAGTGCCCACACTACTCGGCCTAGACCCAGCCGAAATGCTAGACGGCGAAACCCTCGAAGAAGCCAAAGCACGCGTTGACGCACGCGAAAACGATCACCGAGACAACCCACTAAACACATCTCTCAGCACCCCTGACCAAGTCCCCTCAACACGAACACCAACCGTCACCTTCACCGACTACGACAGCATCGGCGACCTCCTCGCCGACGTCCGCCAGGACATCCACATCCGCTCCCTCAGTAGACTAAGTTGGGTCTCCATTACCCCTAGCCTCTACATCCTCTCCCTCCGTAACGGCTTCCTTAAAATCTACCGCTCCTCTCCCAGCTCCTCCTCTCCCACCCCCTCCACATTCTGCGTCTCAGAAACCCACACCCTCCCCACCGAAATCACCAAGGGAAGAAATAAACACCTCAAAGCGCGCCCACGGGTCCTAGTCTCCGATGTCGACAGCCTCGAAACCGCAGTCCGCGCCGCAGACACCTTCGCGCTAAGTAAATACCCTGCGCCACTGTTGGTGCACAGCGCGGCGTGGAGGAATGCACCGGCGTCAGAGAGCCAGATCAAGATGCTGAAGTATATTGGGAAGGACGAGGCAGCGGTGTTCACGAAGGGTCGCGCGGGGGATATGATCACACGGATGAAACATGGGAGTGTGGCGAGGTTTGGGGAGTTGGATACGGAACGGAGGAAGAAGGAGCGGGAGGAGGAACGGTTGAGGAAAAGGGCGGAGAGGGAGGATGTTAAGGTTGGTAGGATTGCAGGGTCGGTTGGGGGCTGGGGAATGAGGTGGGGGGTGGGGGTGTAAGCTGGTGGATGTGGATGTAAAATAGTGTTGATGTTTTTGGGTAGGTTTTGGGTGTACTGTACTATAATGCATAGAATGTTTCTGATCAAAGATGAGGCACATCGAGCTATATATGGATGGATGAGGGTTCGTATCAAGCCCAAGTACTCCACCTCCCAAACCCCACGAAGCTGGCCTGTTGTAATGTGTTGAAGTTTGGGTGGTCAGAATTAGTCGAGTGCGCCTAGGAACATGAAGTCGAGTGCGCTTGGGGATGGATTCAAGTGTATCTGGGAGCACGAAGTCGAGTGCACCTGGGAGCATGGAACATAGTATCCAGCGCCGCGAATAGTATCTAGTGTAGATTTGTTCTCATATATCATAGTTATCTAGACAATACGCAGGTCCATAGGACTGCATAGTACCTATGTATACGCAAGACATCCTATGAAATACCGTCTGAAAAATCGCTTGCTATGGACTGCGCGTCACGTAAGGTAATTTTTACCGGTGAGGATCCCCGTCGAATACCACAATAACCTCCATATCTACTTACCTTCCTTCACTTTAACTCCATACATTCCCCTCTACCTCCCCCCCCTGCTTGATAATTGTGGACTTCATTCTCGCCTCTTCGAAATGCGGTAGTTGAATCTCTCTCTGGTAATGGATTCCTGAAGAGTGATTTTGAATGATTATTCGGGTCGTGACCGACTTTAACTTCAACGTGACGTCATGTATCGTACATTGCAACTCTCCTTCTGCACAGGCACATTAGATTAAGAGGCAGGGAGTGTAGCTGTCGGAGTCGGAAAGAGGTAGGAGGAAGGAGGACGAAAGGTAAAGGTAGGGAGAGAGAGAGAGGTTTTGGAGGATGAGAGAAGGAAGGTGAAGGAGGGGTTTGATATGAGCTATAGTGTAATGAGCAAAAGTCCAAATTCACAATAGATAAGTAGTCCCCATATCGGCGTTACAGGTGATGACGATGGTGATTATCTGTGAGCTAAGACTGGATTATAAACTTAGAACTTAAGATCATTTCCTTCAATGGAAGGCGAGTGACATACCATATCATGTCCGAGCACCGGGTAACACAAAATTAGTTTTAGCTGATTGCGTATGACGTTTAATCCTTGCCGTTCTTATGAACCTAGGAAAACTGGCGATACCTATTTGATATCAATATTAACAACCCCACTGTTGACCGATATCCCATTCATCCATTTTACAGTGCATTTATTGTTCATTCCGAGTCAATCATGACTTCTGCCGCCGCCGTTGTGGTCCCCGCTGCCAAAAGACATACTTCAACGTTTACCCCCCTGCAAAAAAGGCCCGGACTTATCTGGAACTAACATATCCTTTCCTCTCACAGCCTTATCTTCCTGCATGGTTTGGGTGATACTGGCAACGGTTGGTGAGTGCCATGCTTTGCGCAGTCAGTAAGGACCGATCTGATACTTGCCTTAAAATTTCAGGGCATCTATATCAGAGAACTTTCGACTACGACAGAAGTTTGATGAGTGCGCGTTTATATTCCCTCATGCTCCGAGCATTCCGATCACCGTGGTATGTCTGTCAAACATCTACTACAGTTAACCATAATCGCTCATAACGTGGTGGCAGAATATGGGCATGAGAATGCCCGGATGGTTTGACATTACTCACCTCGGTGGCGATGACTTGAACCGCAATGAAAATGTTGAGGGGATCGTGAAGAGTGTGAAGCATCTCCATAGCATCATCGATGAGCAAATTGGCAAAGGTGTTCCGAATGACCGAATCATTGTCGGTGGATTCTCGCAGGGTGGTGCGGTCTCACTTTTGGTACTTTTCTTTCTCCTCTCTTTCCCGTCATTCAATAGCACTAATATTACAGGGCGGAATGTCATATCATAGCAAGCTTGGCGGCATTATCGCGCTTTCAACTTGGCTCCCTTGCCTCGAGAAGGTCCCCGAACTCATCTCTGATGCGAATAAGGAGACCCCTATCTTCCAAGCACACGGAGAAGTAGACGCAGTTGTCAGATATGTGTGGGCAGTGAAGACGAAGGATATTTTGCGTGAGAAGTACGGACGCAAAGTTGAATGGCATTCTTATCCTAATCTTGAACATTCCGCGGATCCTCAAGAAATCGATGCCATGCAGAAGTGGATGGAGCAGAGGATTCCTCCGCTGGGTATAAGAGCCCACTACAATGAGCAACGGCGATTTGAGACTGACGAGAGCCACAGATCGATGATGACAAAAGCACGTTTTCTATGGTTATATTTCCGGCAGATTAACTGTCAATGCTGAACCAGGAAGCAAACATCACAACCAAATACAGCCCTATTTCTTCTACGAATTGATATTGCACACTACATCAATTTTAAAAAGCATGAAAAGACAACTATCGCATGTTAATCTAACCTCCCATCCCCATCTGAAACCAATTAAGAAACCGTGGAATAACCCCACTACCGATTGATCATACCATGGTCAATCGATTCTTCAAAACCAACATAACAGCTGTATCACACCTTCCCCACCCACTAGTTCAATTTCTTCGCTGTAGTATATGCCCCATATTTAGATGATTTTTTATCGAATACAGTTTGATCTTTGAAGATGGTAGGGCCGACATAAGGCGGCGGACTAGAAACACTCGATCTGCGGTAGTGACTCCTTGTCATCAGATATCTTTAAAGGTTATTGGGTAATACCGAGGGCGATGAGAGGCATGTTCGTTGACATTTCGAAGCGCTTTTTATCGCTTTGACGTTTACTTTGTAGTTGTGAATTTTTCTTTGGTGACGTGTATTACCGTGAAGGGGTCTTTATATTGCTCCACTAAAGTCCGCCACATTATAAAGAAGTGTTATGATGTGTTGGGTCAGGCCTTGATCTAATAACTACATACATGAGAGATCCAATGATAGTCTAGTATTCAGTTGCACTATCGTTATCTGTACCTGGTTCGAGGCGAATTTAGATCGAGGGGAATGGTAAAACCTACCCCAGCCTCAGCTTCAGCCTCCTTGGTTCGGCGCTACCACCCATCATCTCAAGATTTGAAGTAATCTCTCGGCAACTGTGCCTCTTGTTAACTACGCAGACCGCATCTTCAAAAACGCCGAGCGTTAGGCTCTCGACCCCCCTGTACGTTGAATCAGGGCTTCCCAACAATCTCGCCCACCATTGAGCTTCCAACGATTGATGTGATGGACCCTCATGCCATCACCCGCTTTCTCGATACCGTGTTAGCTTTCCCTCTTGCCCGTTTCTTACCAAACTGATGATAAATAGGATGGACACTCCCTCTGTCTCTGGCGCTATTCTTATCGATGTGAAATCAGGCCTATGTCTAGGCGTTGTTGGAAAAGCGAAGGAGGATGATGCCCCTCAACTTACGGTCTCTAGTTGGCAGGCTTGTGACATTGAGGGTGTAGGTGTCGTGTCGTTGAGGGATGGAAGGGTTATGCTACGTAAGGGCGAAAATGTGCTACTAGGGGTCTTCAAGGATACCTAGGGATGGGGGTGGGCGGGTTGCGGCGCTGCAGCGGTGTTGGGAGTAAAGAAGATGCACCATTGAAAATCTTGGACAGTATATCATAGGCATCGGCCAGCTGGGAATGACTTGGGTGTAGGTTGAGAGCCTTGTTTAAGGTATTCTTTTTTTTGTGGGCGTTGGTCAGGTGCGGGTTATATGGAGTCTTGCATCTTTCCGGGATTGTTTAATACCTACTCTACCAAAAAAGCCCCATTTATTGATGCCAAGTAAATGCTGTATTAATGTTGAATTGTTTATAAATGTATGCATCAGCTGAACTTGTGGGGTATTTCAGAATTTGCAACAATATTAATTGTTTTGAATGTGGGATTAATTTCACAATAATGTAGCACAGAAGACTACATTAGATGGTATATTGATGCTGCATTGATGCTGGATTGCTGTCATATTCAAAATAATGTGTATTGAGTTAAATAGTAGAGTTATACTATATTACTTCTATATGTTACTATTTCGCAAATACCTATACATTCGCACATACACTTACCTAAGTCTGCATAGGGGTGGCCTCCCTAGTATAGTGGTATGGTCTTGCCAGCACTATGCTAATTGCTACGGGTTCAAATCCCGGCACCACCCCTCCACCTGAGCAGACTCCGTGTCGTACAAGTTGATATCGCACCGAACGCAGACTCCCTGGCAATTTCAGGTCAATGTTGCACGAACCAAGTTCCCTGTGTCAAACTCACCACAGGTTGCGCATACGAGAGATTAGTAATGGGGGTTGGCTAGGTGGAGTTTCAATCGCCGTATGCCCTCCTCTGGGTAGCAGGAAGTGGGAGGGAATGACTTTGCCTGAGTCAGAAATGGGTGCTGCGTGAGCTAGTCTGGCCGTAGTTTAGCCAACGGATGGACAGGGAGTTTCCGATGGACAGGGATGAAACAAGTTAATTAAATGCCATGACCACCAGTGGTCAGCCGGCTTGTGGTAACTTAGCTGGGCACCCCTTCAGGGTGAATGCAAAAATGATTACAAACAGACCTAAGTCTGCATGTACCTGTGCATGTCTGTGCATGCCCAAGGCCCATGCTTGAGGCCCGATGCTATCAGCTGAGTGACAATTTCCCTATTCAACTAAATGCAAACTTATATACAATATCATATGTACTAGTATCTTGTATTACTGTAGTATTTTACACTATTATCCAGTAATTGAAATATTAAATTTAGTAATATATGACAATCACTGAACTCTAGGAGTTACGCTGCACTGTGTTAAATGTAGCACAGCAGTCTCATCAATCAATGGGGAGCATTTGGTACAGTACTGAGTACCTACTATAACAAAAACACCAATTATGAATGCTAAATTTGTACTATATGAAAGCTATATTCTCTGTCAATACACACATCAGTTCAACTTGTAGGGTATTTTAAGATTTGTTTCAATCTAAATTGTATTAAATACTAGCTTAATGTTACATCAATATAGTACTAGAAATATATTGAATTATTCAACCAATACTATATTGAATCTACATTCATCTTACAATTAGAACAATCCATATTGATAGAAATATGACAGTCATAATATACTAGTCCTGAATTAAGATATTTCATAATGTCCAATCACTGGCAAGAATGATAGTGTAGAACCTGTAGTGGATAGAGAAGTTATTTCTTGGCTGGAAATTCATAGCATATGACACATATCGCACTATGAGATTCTATGGACCTGTGTATTGACAAGAATACTATAATACACATGCCATTACATTTGCTGAATACTATACATCATACTGCTACAATTAACATGAAAACAAGCTGGCAATTACACTTCATTGTGTGCTCTCAAGTACACTCAAAAGAATACTTTTGATTGCGCTTGATTGTAATCTACCAGCTTGCTTGACTATATGCACTTAGATTAGATCTCAAACCACTCTAAAGCACACCTCTGAGTCAGCTCCATTGTACACCAGTGAGTTGCTATCAGGTACACCTTGCAGTAAGCTTTCCAGTATTCTCCCAATAGCACTTGGAGGTAGACTTCTAGTCTATTTGACTGTATACTGCCATGTAAGCTCCCAGGGATACTCCCAGCAAGACCACCAAGTTGCTCTCAAGTATACTCCTGAGTATACACTCCAGTATACTCCTCATTCAACATGCTAGGGCACTTTCAGCCTGCCTTACTGTAGGCTCCCATTGAAGCTCTCAAGGTACTCCCAAGTACACATTTGAGTACACTTCTATGTATACCTCCAAGTATGTATCCAAGTGTACACCTCTGAGTCACTTTCAAGTATACTTCCAAGTATACTTCCATCTACCCTCGCAATCACAGTGTGAAGTATGTCCTCATTTGCCCTTGATTGTAGACTCCCAGCCTACTTTGCTTTACACTGCGAGAAATACATTTAAGAAGTAACACTCTTCTATTTTCATTTGATTTAGTATAATCATATATGCTTCTCCAAGCTCAATCCAGATAGGTGCTCAATTGCAGGCAGTAGATACCAGGAGGCATAAGGGGGGCAGTGTGTGACAGTGGGCATGTGGTATGTAGAAGTTGGTGGGTACCATGAAGTATGTTGTGGCCAAAAGCATAAAGTTGGTTGATATCATCATACAAGCCTTATTCATAGTGTGACCCGTATAACTAGATCTGACAATGACTCATAGTAACGGTATTGCCTATCGTGACATTTCATTCGACAGACAGAGTATACAATGGAATCTTAGTAACAGTAGATATCCAACTCAGATTCTGCTGTAGAATCTGATATCTGTTTCTTAGTAATAGTAAGCCTATGTGTGCACATTCAGACACGCACTAATGGTGATGATGGAAATGGCAATAGCACTAGTAATAGTGATAGTATTGATGATGATCATAGTACCACAAGTGCTTAGATAAGTAGGTTAACTATATCAACATTAACATTAAAGCTTCTACAGACTTAGAGTGTTCTATTAGTCAATGCTTCCACAAACTCAGTGTATTCCATTGGCCAAAACATCCCAGTTGAAAGCTCTACTTTTCCCAATTTACCGCTCACTCAAGTGCTATTCTCTTAACAGTTGCTCTTCCAAGGGCCACTCTGGTAAACACACTCTCCAACAGGCTATCAGAAGGTATATGTAGTATACTCTGAGACAGGGTCTCAATTGCAAGAGGGGTTTTAAGCACCAGCAGGCTCTCAAGCACCAGTGGGCTTTCACATACCAGCAGACTCTCAAGCACCAGTGGACTTGCAAGTACCTGCTAACTCTCAAGTACCAGTGCACTCTCAAGTACCAGTGGACTCTCAAGTACCAGTGGACTCTCAAGTACCAGTGGGCTCTGATGTACCAGTAGTCTCTCCAGCACCAGCAAACTCTCAGGTACCAGCCAACTATCAAGTACTAGTGGGCTCTGAAGCACCAGCAGTCTCTTAAGCACCAGTGGACTCTCAAGTCCCAGTGGGTTCTCAAGTACCAGCAGGCTCTTCAGCACCAAATTGCTCTGAATTACCAGCCAGCTTTTCGTCAACAGCTCAGTCTCAACCCCCAGCAGTCTCTCCAGTACCAGTGGGGTCTTTAAAACCAGTTGGCATCCAAGTACCAGTGGGCTCTCAAGCTCTGGCAGGCACTCAGACAGTCTTGGTGTAATAGTATACACAGTATCAGGATAATAGTGATAACTATAGGCAGTAGAGTCAGAGATAGATCCATCTCGAGCTGCCAGCTGTATACAGTCCCAGAGGCCCTGATGCAGTTCGCTCTGAATTCAGCACAGATGACTGGTGAATTCAAATCATGCAAGAGTCCACCAAAGTCTTGCTCTAAGCTATGTATATGTACATGTACAAATAGCAATACCTATTGTTGATTTGTACTTTTGCACATGTACATCTTGATTCATCTCTATATATACTACCTACTGTCTGTTGTATGTCTTAGAGAGCTGCTTCCACCATCAGCCAAACTGCAAACAGACTATAGACTACACTACATGGACATGTGCATATATATGTGTTCAGCTGATTGAGAGTACAGATTTCATTATGCCAAGGGCTAGGAGGTAACTGGCCTCATTGGTAGTTAGCACCATTAGTCATCGACCAACCTTATGTGGACGCAATGTGTCTCGTCACACTATACAAGCGACACCCCTGTATATTCGCCTGCACACACTCGACTACTTGAGTACATTCTATGGTACAACTGGTTATGAGCCCTTGTGTTTATAAGAAAAACAACAATCAACACTTCCACGTCATTTATAGAGCAGAAGGTAACATTATCATGGGGAAACATCTCCATAGGCTTGGCATTCAGCTTGTATCCCGATATGCTTCTGACCACAGCTGCTGGACGATTCCTGTACACACTGGGAGACGACCATAACTGACAATGTCAATATATGATTGTGCAGGACAAGTTTGACCACGATCACCATCACCGAGTTCAATGGCACAAACTACGCACAACAGGCAACCGAGATGGCCCTACTACTCCAGCCAAAGCCAGTGTATGGTATTATCAAAGGATGCTATAACAAGCTGGAAGGGCAAGGCGCAAATGCGACCACCACAGAGAAGGCCGCTCTGAAAGACAGGATGAATTGCCATTGTGTTGCCAGATAAACTATTCTGCTGCGCATGGAGCAAAGGATTCAAGCCGAATACATGGAGCCAAGGATTCAAGCCGAATACCTGGTTGTCGACAATGTGAAGACGCTTTGGCAAAAGCTTGCATCAGCCTTGAAGTCAAAGTTGATGCTAAGCAACTTTGAGATTAGGGACGACCTTTGAAGCACCAAGCTTTGGGACTGCAGAGATGTTGATAATGCCGAATCACGGATGGATTCGACAGTCAAAGATTACAATCCCTGTGCAAGGCCATCGATCAGTGACACTGATGCTGCCGATACGGACACTGCAAAGACAATCTCCCAGATGAGTGAGCAGAAGGACATCTTCAACCTCCTTTGGGGGATTCCAAGGAATGACAAGTGGACAGTCATCTGGAGCTCATGATGGACAAAAATACTGCGATGACTGCCACCCCAGATGAGATTGTCACGAAGCATGTTCAAAAAGAAGCTGCAATCATGAGAGAGAATGGGCTCGGTCAGGAAGCTCTGCTCTTTGTTAAGAAGGGTGGTAATGGCAGTATACTAGGTGGCAATGGTCGAGAGAGGGATCAGAGAGACATTTAGGACGACAGGGCAGAGACGGATCAGTGGAAGTGCTTTCATAGCCAACAGAGAGTGCATATCACCGAGAACTGCTTGAGCAAGCACCGCAGCAATCATCCAAAGGTGGCCGACACTGCAGCAAATGAATCAACAGAACCATCTTCTGAGACTACTTGGACTTGCACCACTTTGATCGAGAACTATTGGATGGCAGCTAGCTCTAATCCTTCATCCAGCGATTGGTTCATCAATTGGGGATGCTCCACTCACATCTCTGGCCATCTATCAATGTTTAGCAGATACACGAAATATCCTCTGAAGATGAAGAAGGGGAAGGGAAACAATGGCGTCATATCATTTGCATCCAGATATGGCAGTGTTAGGTTGATTTATCAACAGCCAGATGGAAAGACTTAAACAATTATACTTCAAGAAGTGGTGCATGTGCTGGGATTGTTCAATCTCGTCTCACAGCGTCAGATCATGGACAAAGACATCAAAGTCGAAGCAATGAATCACTATGGTCTGAACCTCTACAATCGCCATGGCAAGTAGATTGCCACTGCACCTCACGTTGATGGGCTATTCGTGCTGGATGGAGCACTGAATCAGGCTCCAGAATCGACTGAATACACCAATATCGACAATGACAGCTGCCTGCTGGCACTTAAGACCACTGGGGATGCATCTTGGCACGATCCAGAGCAGTTGATGATATGGCACTGCTGCTTGTCACAAGTTGGTTTGAAAGTTTTGGAGATCTAGGCCGATGATTACTGATGCACCAACATTAGCAAATACGAAATTTCCTTCATTGGATTTATTTGGTTTATTGTACCCACAAACTCAAAAAAATGAAATCGAGGTTTCCCTGCAATATGGCATTGCTTTACTGTTCCAGAGTGTTAGTTGAGTCGTCGCGATGCTGTGTTAAAGCGTCACAACAAGTGTACCCACTTTTGCAAATGTGACAACGAGCAATTGATGAACAGTTGACACGTTCTTTGGCAATATCACAAATCATCTCTCGGCATACTCCTACGTCGCCCAATTCAATTTGTCCTCGCAATAATGATAGTACTCGCTCCATATGTTCAATGAAGTGTGTAGTTCTTATATTTAAAGACCCTCATGGCTGAATTTGACCAATGATAGTTACCATGCAGAAGTGGTTCACAATATTTAATGTGTTGATAGAAGATTGTCAGTACCTTGCAGGTTAACCGTTGCGGGAGGTTTATTCATTATTGCGATTCTGATTTCACACGTTTGAGATCAGATTTCAGTAAACCATCAGTTCTATTACATTAAGTACTATTATGATATATCGATGAAACCTAGAATGAAATGGCACACAAAGGAAATCCTAAATCCGATCACTGACACGATTCATAACCTCCAAGCGACATCACACCTTCTACAATCTTACTTCCATTGACTTATCCCTTATTCTCAACGCTGGTCATGTTGGTGATGCTGGAGATGTTGTTGCTGTTGCTGTTGCTGTCGCTGCAGGGGACGGGCTGGCTGCTGCTGGCAATGGTAGACCCATGGATAGGCAGAATAGCTGAGAATTGCATGCTAGCTTCAGATGTAGCAACAAAGCTGCTGTGACAATTAAACAAATTGTCTCGCTGCTCTAGCAGCTCCTCTGGGACGTAATGAAGGAAGTCCTGATCAAAGTTGCCCTGATCGTTGTGAGGTTGTGGCATCGCTGGGGCCATACCAGTCCAGTGGATCCTTTGGCGAATCATGCTGCGGACATTGTCTATCTTCTGGGCTTGAACCTCTCGCGAGGAAGAACAACAATCTGCGTCTAGACAATGTAATATCTCTGTGCATGCAGTGTTCACTGCGTGATTAATGTTTCTTGTATTGCACTGATGTTGTGCTCTACCGCCTCGACCAAACTCTGGAGGGACCCTACACTCGCCTGTTTATCAGGCCAAGAGACAATGGTGGATGGCCGTCACGGTGAGGGCAATGAATGTCGGGTTGATTTCATCAATCAATGATCTATCTTTCATTCTGATTTGTCATATGCCATAGAAGTATGTCCGGTGAATAAGATCAAAAATTTCAGTCGCTGCAAATCAAAACTCGCACTCCTAAATTCATTGTCAAGGCAACGATTAAACAAGAAGGGAACTTTGAACATACCTCACAAACATTTGTGGGGCATGTGAACCTGTCATTGGCCAATAGCCAGGAAACCATTTTCCGGATCCCTGTAGGCGAGTGTGTTCATAATCCGTGAATAGGCTCGATTGAGATCATGTAGCGTTGTACCATTGCTGCATGAGAGCAAGTAATCTTCAGGAGAGCCTGAGGCACAAGGTCAGCAATGGAAACAATCGTCGAGATGATTCATTTATCACTGTAATGTAGGCACGTGGAGGGTCTGAATTTCTCTGGGCTGGATCAATCCTCGCGATGTCCTCACACCACCAACTATGAATCTGGGAGGTCTTCACCGCATTCGTGGAAAAGGGATTCACAAACATACCAGAATTGATTGCTATAGGCTTCACACGTGCCATGACCTTCACCAAAACTAATGACCAGGTTGTCTGGGAGTTGTATGATTCTGCGCCGATGATGAGGCCTGTCACATTGTCAACAAAGTGCTTATATCGCCACAGATTTCCAGCGTTCCATGCAACCAATTGCTCACTGGCTTCGTTTGAATCCTTCCTCTGCTAAATATATACATTAGTGGTTGGATTCAATCATTCAAACGCTTCATCGGATACCTTCTTCGATGCCAGTGGCGCAGGCTCTCATTCATCCTCCTCCTCCGAGACAATATAGATCACCTGACGCTCAGGTTGTAGGGGCTGCGCCGATGTAAGTGTCAATTGAGTTGCCGCCACCCATTTTCCAAGTGTTGAGGTGAAGGAATCTTCTGATGGCCGCTTGCCCAATTCTTTCCTGGATGGTCGCCAAAGAGAATGGTCATTGGATTCTGAATTGACATCGCGAAGATCATTGTTAATGTCAGGAATCATGTGGAGATCGTCATCGAAATCCTTGTCGTGGATGGATCGTCTGCTTCTCCTGGTGCTGGAAGGAAGAGGAGGAGGAGGAGAAGTGTGGCACCTTCTTGTCATGATTAAAAAAATGCGGCGAGTGATATGTATGAAACATTTAAATAAGTGACTAAAGGAAATGTGAATGAATATTGAGTAAATGAATTAAAGCGTTGTGTAAAGGAAAGACAGCGTTGTTATGATTAAAAGTATTGTCATGATGCGTCGTTTTATCCTGTCGACAATTCCAGGATGTTGGCATGTCCCACCACGCACAGTTCCAACTCCCTGGATGGATGGGAACTCGCAACGAAGAATGGCTGGTGACAATCATGCCACAGGGTTGTCGATTTGCTTCCTATGACGAAAATCGTTATCGCAAAGAGCTAAAAAGCGTTTGTGTCTCACTAATCATTTGGGCAACCTTCTGCTGGGTAACGATACCGAACTACCAATTACATGATAGCCATACACGGAGTCTGATCGCTGCCACTATGCCTTTCCCAAAAACAAATGTCTCAACTATTGATCCCAACATCGTGAACTCTCAACACAACCCTTCATGCATGAATATGAATGATGTAATAATAAAATATGCAAAACACCAAAAAGAGACCCAAAACCTCACCAAAGAACTCCAAATTATCACCCATCTGTCCACCCTCCAAAGTGCCAGAAAGATACCCACCCACAATGCAAATCCTTGAACTACAGTCCAGCCAGTGCATTCCATCCTCACAATGACTAATTTGCAGCTGGGCCGCTACTTGAACACTTCCAATTGGCCAAACAGCCTGCAGTGGGAGGATTCGCAATGTGATCGTGCTCGCGTAGCCAGGTCACATCCTCATCAGTCACAAGGCGGTGATCGTAATCGTCAAAATGATTAAGAGTGTGGCTTCGGATGACTTCAAGGTATCGCTGCTGCCTGATAATCCTCTGTTGAAACTTCGGTTCAAACATTCGGAAGCTGGTTTTTGTCGTCGGGAAGCATCCTGGATGTGGGCACAGTGTCTCACCATCATGATCTGATTCCTCCCTGACATTGTCGATCATATCCCGGCGTGGAGGTGGCATGATGTCGTGCAGAGGATGGTAGCTGCAGCCACAATGCATTGGCATCTGGGCACCAGCTCTGTCGCCGGCTTGTTGGCCACAATGAATGACTCAAACAAGTGTTGGGTTGCATGATATCATTGCCGACTTTGCCCATCCGGGAGCAGTATTGTTATCGAAGATTGGGGTAATATCACGGGCGTACGGACCACCATGTTGATTAGGCTCGTCCTAGCAGTTCCGAATTTCTCAGATTTTCCGGCCGGGGTCTGGCAGACCGGCGATTGCAGCATTCACGATTGCCCAAATGGTCTGATCGAGGATTGATGTATGTATCGGAAGTATCGATTCCTTATCCCTAGGCCAGGGCCATGAGAATAGCTGGGTATCGTCTTCACCCACCCTCTTACCAGTAATGTTGGGATCCACATGGGCGATGGTAAATCATAATGGCTTGACGAAGAAATTGGTCGAGGCATCGCAACAAACCTTTATTGCTGAAGACATGTGACCTCAGGTTCCTTGCTTGTCGTCTTCTGTATCTACACATCATTCGGAAGTATAAACGAGGCATATGGGCGATGAATTGCATACCAACATGCACCAGTTTCCTCTTCCTAGTTGCGGTTTCTTCGAGCCTATTCTTGTCTCGGCTAAGGCCAAGGTCCGCGAACTCGTCCAACGCTGTCTTGGGTTTTCAACAATTGAGGTCAGTCATGTCAGCCATGAACCGTTTGCAACGCAGCCTGTTATACGCCAGATCACTGATTCAAGTAACGCAATGATCAATTCAGAGATCCCATTGCTTGGGGCCGGCGCCTCGCTTGTTGATGATGATCATGGACTGGGCAATCTCCCACATGCGCTCCCTCACAGTATTATCTATCCGTTGTGTCATTAAGCCACCCTTATCCTGCCAAATCCCCATAGTTTCTGCTGCCCATTAGCTGACTCCCACACCGGCATTCTTGGCCCAGACACTGACTTGTAGAGTCGGCATCTGCATTGTATTTGCATCAACAACGATTGATTTCGGCAACCAGAACGCATCACATTACATTGTAGATTGTCAATGATGGTCAATGATTGAGTGGTAGATATCGAATGCTTGTTACTCTGAACTACCATCAGGAATGTTGAATATATAGTCAAGGGTAATGTGATCCTGTAGCAGAGGTCACGAGGGTGTGTCGAACGTTCTGGAGATTGTAAGTAAGGTGGGCTGGCAAGGCGAATATAATCACGGGCTTGGAAGGTTTTCTTGATCCGGCGACATTGTCTTGGCTGCAACTACACTAGGAAACACTTCTGTTAGGATTCACTAAGCGCCCTGATTCATCGACTGAACGCTTATGTTCATCACAAAGATAACTGAAAGTATGCTCTGCAGTCATATCTCACTTGTGTGTGCTTGCTCTAGATGTTGTATCCCACCATGAAGTCGCATCGTCGGAATGTAAGGAGAATGCACGGTTCATGTGAGGTACAAACCTAACAAATAGTGTCAACCATAAATCTGACAATGGGCATCGGAGGGACTTGTGAGGGTGCAAAACAATCACCGCGACGAGCTGAATGCCGTTGCTGTATGCTTCTCGAGATTCACGGGAAGTTGGAATTGAGAGAGCAATTGAACACTTTGCAAACGTGTGAAGGAGGATGAGAGACATCCTACGAGAGTGGTAAGAACCCTCATTGGAAAGAGTACATCGGGGTGCAGCTGTTTCCGACGACCAGCAAGCCTGTCGTGGTATGAGTAGCCACAAGACCATTGAGATGATTCTCAACTTTGTTGAAACGTTGAATCTTGCTAACGAAACATGGATCTTCGTCAACAGTGTCTTTACTGCTCGAAGACGTACTCCTACATTGGCGCTTATATCGCTCACCTCCGTCGTGACCACAGTGAAAAGATAGTATAGATATCAGCTGAACAACTGTTACATAATGAGTTTGCGATCGAGACAAATAGTATCCTACTTCAATTCATTCATTAACCGCATCGCAACCGTTTTCGTCACCCTTCTGACGACGATTCCCGCGATACAGAAGCAGACTGCTAGACTGCGTGTACCGATCCAGAGAAACCTCCAGTTCGGATACATATTTGTGTTACTCCACCCTTGGTCAACCATCAAGCCAGGAACCCTAATTGTGACGAGTAGTTGGATAACGTCGATGATGAAATTGATATATGGTCACAACTTGCTTGCGAGGAGGAGTATCGATTAGCGCACGGGTGCGTCAAGTACAACTTGAGCAGAGCTGCTGTCAACGAACTTTTCAGGAACCCTATGAGGGCAACTGTCAGCAACTTTACTTTGTACCACACTGTATTCAAAAGGTTGAATGAAATGTCGTACACAATGAGCATCGACTCTGGGAAATCCGGCTAAATGTGTTACAATTGTGAACCCGATCCAATCAATTTTCGCGATGATGATTCCACACGTTTCTTTTACCGCAATCTCTTTGAATGAGTTGAGTTCCTCATGCGACAGCCTGCATTCAGGGAACATATGTCATATGGTCCAGCAAAGAAATTCAGTGATGCTGAGGAACGTATCGACTCAGAGGTGTAATCAAACGACTGGTGGTGGTGGAATGAACAGGTATGTTAGTTGAATTTCGTCATAGCTACGATGATTTTGACCACTTCAATAGATACGGCGGCCGCTTGGAGCTAAAATTGTCCCTTTATTCGGCAATTCGGACGAGGCACATCTTACAAACTATTCTGGCGACCAGAAGGAATGGCCAGTATATCTGAGTCTCAGAAACATCGACTCAACAATTGGATCAAAGCCTTCGAATCGTGCCAGCATCCTTGTTGTCCTTCTTCCAGTTATTCCGAACTATCACTTTATAAGACACGTAAAAACAACCGCCGTGAAGGAACAACATATCCACACTCGAGAGGTTGTAAGAAACCGCTTCGAGCTTATTTGTAGTGCTCTCGACGCGTTATTCAACACTAGAAAGCTTATGCTTTGTGTGATTGGTTGGATGCGGCAATGTTATCCTGTCATCTGTGCATGGATGGCTGACTACTTCGAAAACATTCATTTGCACTCAATCAAGCAGCCCCATTGCCCGGTGGGCGAAACACCAAAGTCGTCGTTTGGACAAGGGAATTAATCATCCTGTCAATTGAGAGACTATTGGCTGGACTTCCAAAAGATAATACTCACGACTGAGGGAGAAGAGACGGAGAGAAGGGAAGCAAGACAATATCTGGACAATTGAGCAGTTGGAACCTCAGAAGGCACCTTCTGGAATATGAAATGCATTTCTCCGACGACGAATATCGTACCTGATATTCTTCATACCATCTATCTCGGAATGCTGAAGCATTTGATGAGCTGGGTAACGTCATCCCTCAAACAATATTCCAGGATCGACAAATTGAATCTGCTCTTGGTCATGATGCCTCCATATCCTGGCTTCGCTTGATTCCACAAGCCACATAGACAGGTGACCCAATGGAGTAGTAAGGAGATAAAAGCAATCGGGCATGTGATTGTTCCAGTTATCAGGGTGACTCTTTCAAATCCTTTGGCGAGCCAAATGATTCCTTTCACAGACGCCCTGTTGTGCGTCAAGAACTTTGGGTATTTTCACCTTGTGGCACAGTACAGGTACCATACTGAGGCCACAATTGACTACATGCAGAATTATCTGGAGGAGATTCATCGTCACAAGGATGTTTTCAGTCGATTCCGCGCCCGTACATTTACAAAGATGGTCTTAGAAGCCTTCAAAAGCAGCGAACTTCGGACCAACAGCAGCAACGGGAGAGTGACCCCACTTGGAACAAACTTTCTGCAGCTGCAACGCGTCGTTGCATTGATGAAGATGAAATACAGATCCAGTCAGACATTGCACAACATCTTGTCGACAAATCAGATTTCAACTTTGTGAAGATGCATCTGATAAACCACTTCTCAGATGATATCCGCCACCTTGGCAACTTCTTCAATGCATGCTCTAAACTCCCAGAAACAGCGATGATGGATCTTGACCGTACGTACCGACAATGGATTAGTCATCAGGTCACCTTCCAGATTTTGCACACGAAAGCCCAAAAGGAGGTATCTCAGTATCGAGAGCTGAATGCAAATGCTGCCAAACATCATCCTGACGATGGTATGCCTCTATCCAAAGCTCCTATCAAGCAAATGATGAAAAACCCGCGACCAGGAATCTAGACCCTGGATGACCCCGCCGAGTGGTATGCAATGCCAAAGGGGAGCTACAGAATCACATTGCATGGTGTTTCAAGAGAATTGCCAACTTCACAGACTACGTCAATGATGATCAGTATTTCAGTCGTCTCAAGGATGGAAAATACATTCAGTACGATGCAGTAGAAATTCCGGTGACGACTCTTTCATTCGATGAGCCAGCAGTTCATATGGTTTGTTGCACTGGGTCCACAACATGGAGAAAGCATAAGCCCCCAAGAAATGATACAGTGCTTCTCAGGATGGGGACGAGTCCAGAGAGCCACATTAAGTTGGCTGCCGGACACATTCCTGCACAGTTGAAGTGTCTTTTCGTCATGGAGGATGCTGAATCCAGTGTTGAAGGGCTTCTTGCCTTGGTTCAGACGTTTGCAACAGGGCCTATACATTAGACTGCTGGTATAGTGATTGTTGAGGAGAGGCATCAATGTCCGATGCAACCCATGCACAATGGAATCTCCTGTCGTGAGCCTCCTTTTGGCATCGGAGCCACTCATTGTGTCCCTATCAGCGCGATCCAAGGATCTGTTAACATTTTTCTGCAGACGCCACAGCCAGATAGCTCGCAGTGGTACTTCAGCAACCTGATTGAGTGGCATGATTTCAATTGGTTTTACATGTAGATTATTTGACTCAATGTTTGAAGTAATCGTTGCAGTGATATATAGAAACCTGATGTGTGTTTACTCTCGGTGTCTTCATTTTTGTAATGGGAGTTGTGCAAGCTTGTGTATAATCGATGTCTCAAGGGATAAAATAGTTAAGAATATTCTTGAAATCAATGCAACAGTTCAAAAAACCGTCAAAACGATAGAAATCTGCATGACCAATGTGAAAGAAACAAGTGCAATGAATCAGCTTAAATGAGTGATCACGTTTTGAGATGTCCTGACAACGGAATCACATCATTGAACGTACTGAAGCATCGTGGAAGATAGCAAATCAGTCACTCGGACTATTTGTGGAGAATGTGGAGATGGATCAGTGAGTGGGGTCCATTTTCAGAAACCAATCTCACTTTTGCTGATGAAGAACCACCAGCATGTGTGATTGAGAGAGTTGCATCAAATGCAAATTGACAACAAAACCCTCTACTCCAAATACTTGTCCAGTGCGAAAGAGCCCTTAGAGCTTGTGCACTCAGTCATATGTGGTTCACCGCAAATAGCCCTCAGAGGCACTCTATATATGCTTCTCTTCATCGAGGACATCACAAGGCATGCGGTTGAGTACATATTATTGTACAAGTCTGAAGCGATGGAGATACTATTCAAAGAATTGACAGCTTCTAAAGAAAAGGAGTTGGGCAAGCAAGTGAAACAATGTTGAACAGCTGGAGGTGGTGAGTATACCTCCAAGAGGTTCGCAGAATACCAACAATCGGACAGGATTTTGAAGCAAACAACTGTCCGCTATAGTCCTCAGTCAAATGGAGTTGTCGAACGGGTGCACTGCAGGATCAGGGAGCATGAATGATGCCTCTTGCATGATGCCTTACTGTCAATGAAGTACTGGGCATTTGCAGTATTAGTAGCAGTCTGTCTCATGAACCTCACTCCGACACACTCAGTGGTTGGTATATCACCACACGCGGCTTGGCACTGGATGAAGTCATTTTTCAAGCAGACCTGAGTGTTCGGATGCTTGGCTTTTGTGTCTGCTCAGAAAGAGGATGAAAAGCAACTGGATTACCAGGCAACTGCGAGCATTCTCATTTGGTACAGCATATCGGCTAATCAGTACCTTATGCATGACCCACCAGCCAAGATGCTTCACTGCTCCTGGGTTGCAGTATTCAGAGAAGGGAAGAAGTAAACAGCACTGAATGCGGCAGACAAAGGGATCTTGAATGAGCACTTCTATGGAGACGTCATCCAGAAACGTGAACACCGAGAGACGCCACCAACCACACATCACAGAGAGAAGTCTTTGGACAATGAGTCACCTCTGGAGCCTCCGAAGCCAAAGAAGAAGTCACAAGAATTGACTGGCCTTGAGATGTCACCTGGAGAGGCATGGAAGCCACCGGCTGAAGGAAGTTATCAGAAATGCGCTGGCAAGTTGGCAGAGTCTGCACAATTGGCTCTCAAAGCTGAAGAATACAAGGATATGATTCCCATCGATGCTGCAGGTTCAATCTCCAACAATCACGATCAAGAGGGTGGGATCGATAATACAACGACTTACTCAGCGGCAACTACTGTTAGCGATGGGTTCGTGTAACCCACCAGCGATCGAGGTTCGGACTGGAAAAATGGTTCAGTTCAGTTCCAGAACAATGCAAAAACCCGACGTGCTGCTTCTTGGTAGCCCAGAGGTGCTCCTTGACGCGTCCAAACTGCAGGTTTCGCCGGGTTTGGCTACACCTGTCCGTCCCAATCTCTGCCTCTGGTTTTTGGGTTGTTCTATTTATGGTCGCATTCAGATATGGAACGGTAAATTGTACAATATTAATGATGGTAACTCATCATTTGTTTTGGATATACTGGCCGCCTTAATATTCCAAAGAAAGAGTGACACACTCGCTGCCCCATCCTGGAAATGAGAGTCAATGGAGCATCGATGATTTTTGGTCCGGCATCATGGATAATCTGAGTGGCAATTGGTTGCAGATAATCGTGAATGAGGTATTGGCCGTATTTATAGGCCAAAGTGCAAACAACACGCTCCCTGCCCCATGTTGAAAATCAGCGTCAACTGAACTTGAACGATCTAACGTCTCGCATCTTGCGTAATCTAAGTGGCGCGTGATTGCAGACCTCTATTAAGGAGTAGTTGCGAGCCTCTCTAGGTAAAGAAGCAAGCGACCTTCCCACGACAGCCTCTCAGACAGTAACAACTTGGTACATTTACAATGCTGCAACTTAGAGTTCTTCAGCATTTTAGCCTAGAGAAACGGTCAAAACATGGTATATAGACAATAACCGATGCATCGCTCTGCCAGTACGCATGATGAAAGCCCAAAAGATTTTGACGCTCCGTTGATGCCCAGTTTCATGATGGGGTAGGGAGCGTGTTGCAATCTCTTTTTCCTCTAATGGCGGCTAATACTTTAATTATGTATAGTAACGACCAAATCTCTTTTGAATTACCTGACTTACAAGACCAAAATTTGTTGATGCTCTGTTGAAGCTCATTTTCTGAATGGGGTAGGGAGCGTGTCGCTCTCTCCTTTGGCTATAAAGCCAGCCAATAACTCATGTATGAATGGTCGCAACAAATTGCCACTCAGATTACCCAGGATGCAAGACCAGAACTCATTGATGCTCTGTTGACCCTCATTTTGCCACGGGCATATCCACAATATGTTTTGATTCAATTTGGCATAGTGTATCATTGATGGTGGTTTGGCAGCCTTTGTACCATCTTCATGTACTTTCTCCTTCATCACTACATTGTTCTTTAATAATACATACAAATATATCCTTTAAAATATACTTTAAAGTGTCCGCTAATTGTAGATAATAATATGCTCAAAAATCCCATTCCATTCTATCAATGCTTATCTTCACTGTCCTGTTCATTCAATAGGCTGCTGTTATCTGCAAAATGAATGTCAGCTGCATTACCACACAGCAGATAGTGTACTAACCAGTGGATGTTCCTTCATCAGTCAGCAAATCTGGATTGAAATGGTTATTGCGCTTGCGATCCATCGCATATACATCAAGATTGAAATAGTGAAGGTTGGGATGAGGAGTATGTATATACACATATCGAGATTGCAGACCTCCGATTCCGGAAGGGTGAGCTCCCTCATTGTCACCATGTGGCACACGTGGCATTGTGGGTGGAAAGGGCGTAGGTTCTGGTGTTGGCTGTCTCAGTCGGTCTGGTTGAGGTGCACCCATGCCTTTGCGCCTCTAACGTTTGTGAGAATTCTGCGCTTTGCCATTTTGGCAAGGAAGGAAGCCATCCATTCGATTTCCCTGCATCATTGCCGGGTGTCTTTCCATTGCAGCCATCGCATTGTTATGTCCAGGACACCCAACTCCCCGTTTCATCTGGTGTCGGACTTCCGCTTGAGGTTTTGTGATCAGGTATTGGGTTGCCTGTATTGCGGCATGCGAAAACATTCCTTTGGTCAGTTTGGCCATATTCAGTGGAAGGTGTATGTCGGACTGTGCTAGCTGTACCCGACCTCTGTGCCATGCCATAGTTGCAGACATGTTCGAAACCTACAATACATTAGTCACTACATCTACATATGAGATTCAGCCATTACCTCTGCCATATATGCTTCCATAGCATCCTCTAGGGTGGTTACAGCCTGTCTCATCCACTCTCAAGGACGCTTATCACTAAATTCGTCCACGATAATCCCAGAGCTGACAACACCACGATGTTACATAGTGTGGACGGTGCGGCCATAAGCCTTGGTCGACTATCGAGGTTTCCCATTACGGGTGGCTATCAACTAGTCACGCAGCTCTGTATGCTCACCAGGAGAATATTATCTGTTAAGTCGATGGCTGTATACCTCGATACGGATAGTCTCACATCCTGTTGTGGGCTACCTCTTATTGATGCTTCTTCCGGGTTCACGGATGATTTCAAATGTGGGTCCTGGGTCTTATTTTTGGTGGCTGCATTTGCAGCGTTGTGGTGGACTAAGTTGTAACTGTGTTGTGGTCGTGTCACAGTGGGTGGTATCATGGTCAAAGCGCCTGTTGTTCTGCTCAATTCTGATATGCTAGTACCTTGCTGTGGTGTTTGTGGGGCCACAATTTGCTGGCGTGGAAGTGAAGAGGAAGATGATAACGAAAAGAAGTGGGAAGTTCTGAGGATTATATAGTTTGCTTCAAGCCAAATAGGAATGCGTAACAGCCAACTGACACATTCTACAGAACATGAATCCTGCTGCGTAGAGCCGCAGGTTGGGTGGGGTTCCAACTGTCCTGCGGTTTGCACCAAGTCGGTCCGATGTTATGTGATTGTTTACAGGGATAAATAGATGTGAACGACTGCCAAAATCTTCCGTTTATGAGATATAAACAGCATATTTGTCGACAGAAATGACGTCTGGTGATGTTTGTCTCTACGAATCCCCAGGATCTCTCATGAGTCAGACTCTAAACATCATGTAAAGTTGTATGGTTGGCCTTGCTATTCCCAATGTAGTGACCGTCAAAACGCAGAATTTGCTTTGTTCAAGTCGATTCAGCGTACCAATCTCATCATAAGTGACACAGCTTGCCTCCATGTGGACAATATCTTGCAACATCCAACATCTCGCCCATCAGGAAAGGCAGTACAATATACAATGGTCAATGCTCCAAACAAGAACCTGTCACCACTACTGGCTGGCAAATACGGCCAATCCACAAACCACTCCACAGGATGAAGTTATGAAGGAAATGAAGGCAAGAGCCGCTTGGATGAAGAAAATGTCCGAGCCCTTGAGGCATTGCACAGCTTGCGATGTGAAAAGAAGCTTGTGGCGGGGACACGATGAGAATGGCACTTTTCAAGCAACAATGAGAAGGAGAAACAGATCAAGGATTATGTGGAAGGAGAGACTGCTGTTGCAAGAATGCGAGTTGAAGACGCAGAGACAGCAATTAAGCTGGAGCAGGAAGATGTGAGAAATGCTGAAAAGGCGGGATTGACAACCACGAAGCCTGAAACAACATTTGGGAAGATGTGGAATGTCATCAGAGATAGTATGAGAGATCATGCAAGTTCTGACATTGGGGAGGATGGGGAAGACAAGGATCTTGATGAAGCTGATACAGAGCTGGGCAAGCACAGCGAAGATGACGAACCCAGCTGGGTGATAGGCACAATTTCCAAATTGCTACATCATCAGATGGAGCGTTTTCGGCAAAAGCAGATGAAGTTTGATGAATTGACACAACAAGGCAGGGTAGATGCTGTTGACTACGTCCGTGAGAGAGATATGAAGTACGGGATGAATGAATTGAAGGATCCGGCTGATGTTCAACCGTAAGCAGAACATGATGCTGCTTCATCTGTACTGATGGCATTGGGTGAGCCTATGGAGACACTCGACAGTATCCCCTGAAAATGACACATGCACCAAGTGGCTTCTTGACCAGGAAGTAGTCATCTGAGGCTAGGTTCCCAGAAACCCCAGACACACGAATGCATTCTGTCTCTCCCACTGGATGCAGTGCCCGATTCGTCACTAATTATGAAACCACAACCTTTGGAACCCGCAAGCTTTTACCCCTGCATATCACTTCCCAAGCTAATTACCATATAGAAATCGGATTCGGGCAAAGAATCGGCGATGGCGCCTGCGTCAGCAGAGCAGTGAATAAGCAAATTGCTATTTTTGAGAAAGTATCTCTTGGAAAAGCAATTTGTGTACCTATTTTGCTACCTGTCAGCCGTTAGTTGTTTTCAGTGACCAAGTTGTGAGACATGATAATTTGTCTGTGCATGTGCAAGGGTCGGCTGGGCCACGCCAATGTTCTAGACTCCATATCACATCAACAGATGACCAATGAATATGATATCGTCCTGCCGGTTACAGTTCAGTCAGAAAACTGAAACTAAATTAGAGACAAAACCAACTCACAAAATTGAACTCAGTGATGTCTTACGAGTGATAGATGGAGTGGGCAAAGCACACTGCAAACCGGGATGAATGACGACCGTCAAGCTGCATTTGTTTATGCATCCAACTGATTAACTCTCTGCACAGACATGGTGCACATGGGCGAGATATTGGAAATCGCGTATGGTAGACGATGGACATCGCGGAGAATGAACTGGATGAGGAAAGGTGTGGAAGTCGGGCTATATATTTCAAATGTAGTGTATGGATCGACATGCGGTCAATTGCTGGCCGAAAGCGCTGTACTGTGATATGCTGACGTCATTCATCACTCAGAAGACTTCTCTAGTGGTGGAACAGACATTGGTAGCCTTTGAAGCTTTTGGATGCAAATGTTTATACTTAGAAACGAGTCATTGGCTGCCAATAACGACTGTATGCATTGTTTCATACAATTGTTGAGCATTCATTGACTGTTAGTATGTCATCAAGGTGAGCATCAACGGAGCATCAATGATTTTTTGTCTTACATTTTTGGCAATCATAGGGCTGCATAGTCACATCCTTCCAAACTGATTGTATTGGCCGTGTTTATAGGTAAAAAGGAGACTGTCGTGGATGTTGCCGCATTCTGGAAATGAGCATCAACGATGCGTCAATAATTGTTGGTCTTATGAATCTGATAATCAAAAAAAGACTTGGTCGCTGTGACACATAATTAAAGTATTGGCCGCCTTTACATCCAAAAATGCTAGCGACAACATCATTACTATCTCCTGAAAATGAGCGTCAATGGAGCGTCAATGATCCCAGTTTATGCATCATGGATAATCAAACAGCTGTGGCACGACATCAAGCTGGAATCGAAGTGTTGGCCACCTTTATGGGCACAAAGGTATTGACAATATCGCTACCTCCTGGAAATGAGCGTCAACTGAGCATCAACGATTCTTGGTCTTGCATCTTGCATAATCAAAGGGCAATGCGACTGCATTAACCCATAATCTTAGTATCAGACGCCTTTATTGGCCAATATGCTACTGATGATATCGCTACCACTTCCTAAAAATGAGCGTCCACAGAGCGTCAATAATTATTGGTCTTTCATCATGGATAGTCATAGCGCTGTGCAATGCCATTAACCCACAATAAATGTATTGGCCGCCTCTGTCGGCGAAAATGCTAGTGACAATATAGCTACCACCGACTAAAAATGAGTGTCAATGGAGCATCAACGATTTCTGGCCTTGCATCTTGGACAATCTAAGGGCTATGGAACAGCGTTAACCCACAATCAACCTATCAGCTGCCATTATGGGTAAAAATGCTTGTGACCACAGTGTGTCCGCCTCCTCCAATTGAGCGTGCATGGAACATCAACAATCTTTGTGGGGGGTATGGAAGCTACACAGCTATGAACTGCATTGCGTTGTTTCGAAATTGAGTTTGACGCGGTCAGTCTTGTGAATATGTCGTTGTATACAACTTCACAAATATACGTGCAATGTCTCACAGATCTGACTTGATCTGCTTGTAGCTCAAGAGTCAATATTTTAGAACCCACATTTTACTTTACTATATAGTGACATCTGGCAGTCTCGCAAGATGGATCACCCAGCATTCAAATTCCTACTGTGATATCGGATTCACAATCTTTAAATACGTCAGTGCTATAGGTTATGATCTCTTCAAAATATAAACCTGACTTTATGCGTGATTTGAGTGAACTTACTTTACAAATCATCTTCGATCCTTGGTGGGCATCAACAAATATAGGCATCCAACGTCCGCTTGATTGGGATTAATCGAGATATGCTACATCGTAGCAAGTTTACTTGCACTGCGGACATGAGGAGACTGGCAGCCCCAGTATCCTATGTATTGTTTGTCGTCCAGTGTGTCGCCATCCATCAGAACATGGGACCAGTTCATTGGGGAAACACTTGCTGGCAAAAGCTCACATCACAAAGTCGAATGAACTAACAGAGTCGGAAGTTACTGAATTGACTTGTTCAGTGGTCGATGAAACAGCTTTGGCCATTCTGAAGAGAAAACAAAGTCGAGGAATAACAATGGTAACCTTGCCAAAGACGTTCATATTCAACATTCAGGTTTGATCCACATTGACTGAATTCACCGACAAACCACTCCAAACTGGCAGCTAAGGACTTTGAATTTTCCGAAGTTGACCAAGACATGTGGAATTGCTTCCTCATGTTAGGATTGGTTTTGGCGCATTTGCAATGGGACGCAATATCAAACCTCGAGCTACAACATTCATATACAGCATTACAAAGTAACCTTGTGCTGCCCTCCGCCATCACCTTTAGCAGCATTTGTGGGAGGGAATACTCGGTGACCAAGGATGCAATTATGAAGCAATTGCCATCACGAAATGAAGATAGTTTAGCATTGGATGGGTGGACATCAATGGACAAACTAGCCAGAATGTGGGTGATTGCTTACCATCAGGATCGAAAGTGGGCATTGCGAGAAGTACAACTCATACCCGACCAGGTTGATCTCCTATTCTGTTCCTTTTGTGAAAGCCAATTATGAATGATGAGTCCAGGTCCAACATACCGGAGCAAGGCTAGCCGCACATTTGAAGGACTTACTTGATTGTTTTCAGTTTACCAACGTTCATTTGGTAGGAATCACGACTGATAACACTTCCTCAAATTACTCAATGACTCATGAGCTGCAATCAATGCTTGAAGCCTCCGGAATCGATTGGCCAGCATTGACGAACTATATTCCTGGCATGGCACACGTCCTACAGCTGGCGTCAGGTACATTCATGAGCAGTCTCGTTGTAACAGGCCGCTCCACATCATGGGAAGCCGATGAGTGCAACTAGCAATGTGGAGAGAATGAAAGCATATACATTGGGAAGAGTCAAAGACTTCAAAAAGAGGACAATGCTAGAATCGACAAGGTGTCAGCTATGAGACCAGGTTTAGCAAAGACAATTGAGAATGTATGTATTTCAAGATAGTTTGAAAGTCTTCAAACGGACCATCATATAGCAGAGAATGCTTGCGGTATCGATTACACTGACACCTGGTCATCGAAACAAGTTTATTGACTATCATAAAGCCAATGTCTGCATTGCGGTACTACATATTAGTGATGAGAAGACATGTTGGAATTCGACACTGGGGTTGCATGAGCGAGTCTACTGATCACGAGAATAGACCTGCGAGAGGCTCCAGAATCCAAAATACAGTGATTGCCGGCCACTTTTCTCACCACATGATGAATGGAACATCGTTGCGTACTTCGTGGAGGTTTTGAGATGATTCAGATACTCCACCTTATGGATGTCAAAGAGGCATACAGTCACATTGAATCATGTAATCACTGTCCACAATGACGTATTCGACCATATGGAGGGCGTTATGCGAGCTCAATCTAAGAAGATGACTCAATGGAAGGATGACTTGTTCTTGGCAGTGAAGTCAGCGCAACAGAAGCTGTCCAAATATTATGCTGGAGTGAGTGCAACGACGGGTATGCTTCACATTTCTGCACATATCTTTGATCCTTTCCACAAGTTCTGATTGTTTAGGAAGTGGGACAAGGGAATGCATATTGATCCTGTGGATGAGACTTCATATACTACCCAATACCAAGATGCCTTTTTGAAGTATGTGGAGAAGGAATATGGTGCCAAACATAGAAGTGTGCCTGTCATTAAACCCGAAAGTGTACCAAGCAACAATGTGTTCCCCACTGCACCAGGTTCAGGATCTGGTCAATCTTCCTTCGATCCATATAATTTGTGCAGCGAGTATGAAGAATACATCATGCCTAACAATGTGGCCGAAACGACACCCGGACAAAGCGATCAAGGAGCACACTTATTGACTGTCCATAGGCTCCATATGAATTCACCGCCTGAATCAGCAAACGACTGGGGGCAGGTTAATCCAAATTTCAATGATTAACAGTCCGACCCAATGGAGATTGGCAGTACATTTTTGATAACAGATATCACCGACTGGTGGTGCCCACAAGAGGAAGCGCACTCATATTTCGCTGATCTCTACAATGTGCAACGCGACATATTGCCTTTCATACCGCGTGTTGTTGGAGTGGAGGCCGGTTCATCCCATGGTTGAGATGTTATCAGCTGGAGGTGGTCGAAAACTACAGGAGAGACATTTCGCGAAAAACTCGGTGTGAGGCACTTTGCTTGAGCTAACAACGGGATGTTGGATGGCGATGACCCAGCATTGTATTCAACGAATACAGAAAATGACTCGGAAATCAAGAGAGAGGCAGAGGAAAGAGAATTGCACAGAATGGTCAGGGTCCACGATGTTTTGGAGATGTGGCAAGGTAGGCAAAACGACGTGCTACCCAGATGGAGTCTCGCACACAATACAAGCAGATGACAGACGTAGGATACATTTCGGACCCTGATGAGATCAGCAAAGCATCCAGGTCACTCTTTCAACATGATGGAGCAGATCCATTTACATTGTGGGAATGATCACCTTTGCCACCAGCTTTGTCTGAAAATGACCTCCCTGGAGGATGAATTCAAGTATTCAATGTCTGCCAAATCATCAGAATCGACCGTCATCCGGTGGAGAGTGATGAGGATAGTGAATGGGAAAGCATTTCGGATACAGAAAATTGGCTCAACTGGAATGGCGACTAGGATGATCCCAATGACAGCGAAGATGATACCGAGGCAGACGTTGAATTTGACATGGAGCTTGACAATGGCATCGAGGATCTAGAAAACCCAGAGCAGCATGATGTGAGTGCTGCACCAATTGTTCCCGGATTGATTGAGCCTACACGGATGTCAAAGACAAGCGATGAAATGAGGTTGGTGACAGCGAATGCAATTGAAACAAGGAGGAATAAGGGCAACAAGAAACAGTAGCACAGAATGCCTCAATATGTTGCACGAGGTTCTGTCTGTTGCATGACTGAGAATGTCATGTTGAGATAGATTATGGGAGAATGGTGAGCAGTCGCATGTGAATATCGGTCGATAAACTGCCGTCAGCCAACGTGAAAATCGACTATAGACTGCGCTATGTGCACACATGACCACACGCAGCTGATAGAAAGCTTCCTGTGGACCACTGCACGACCCGCAGCCTATAGTCATCCATAGTCGGCCCACAGGCATCTCCGTGTAGGCCGATGGATGCATTTACGACCGGTGGGTCTATGAGTGGACTACCATCGGACTGATTTTGTCCTGTGCGTGCTCGCAGGCTCTATGCATTGGTAGAAAGGATATCCGGATATCCGGTGGACGTACCGAGCCTTCTATCTTCCAATATGACAACCTTGTATTCTGCCGCAACGTGTATAGAGCACGCTGCAGTGTCGCCAGATGGAGAGTGGATATCGTACGGTTGCACAATGAGTGAGCGGCAACTACAAGTTGAGCCCATGCTCAATCTAGAGCATTGGATTATGCTGCCGGAAGATGGGGGGATGTCTTGCAATAGCACAATGCATGTGCGGCAACTACAAGTTCAGTCCGCACTAAATATATGAATGTTCTGAATGGGCATCATATGCTGCTATCGGTATATTCACTGAATTTCTGCCTGAACTATGGCACAATGGTTAATGGAGTTCAAGTGGAGCTATGGCACAATGTCCAGTGGAGCTATGGAACGATAGAAATAGAGTTGCGGTACTCGACGAGGGTTATGCTAGAATTTCCAGTGGTGCTATGGTACGATGGTGACAGAGTTGCAGTAGTCTACAAGAGCAATGGCACAATTTCCAGTGGAGGTATGGCATGATGATCATAGGGTTGCGGTAGTCTACAAGCGTTATTGTAGAGTCTCCAGTGGAGCTATCAGAGTTACAGTAGTTGATGAGAGCTATGGCATGATGATCATTAACTTCCGGTAGCTGGAAGAGAGCTGCTGCATGATCCAATTCACGATAATATATAAGCTTTCGCTGACAAATACAATACTTTTAGCGGCACGTCTAGTCCATCGGCCAAACCATAACCCCACACTGCAAACTGAATTCCATTCCTTAGCCAAACCGTAACCCCAAACTGCAAAACTAAATTCCATTCCTTATCCAAACCGGATCTCCACACTGCAAAACTGAATTCCAATCCTTAACCAAACCGTAAGTCCACACTGCAATACTACATTCCATTCCTTGGCCAAACCTACGGACACAGTCCTCTCGAACCTTACCAACAATACTACTCCAGGTGCTGTGCATTCCCATCCAAACCCGTTAGGATGGGGTACGTGAGCTCGGGTATGCTGCCATACATTCCAGATGGTGGCCAAACCTTCAGACTTGTCCGAGTCTTGCCGTGCCTCTAAAGCCTCTAGTCTTTCCTTCATCTTGCCGAGGTTTTCCTTGCATGCCGGGAATGCCGTCGGGTTTGGGAGGCTGATACATTGAGCCACCTTGCCATTTCGTCTTCTGCTACCTAGAACCGTATTTCTGTTTCAGGCCATAGCAATATCCCACGATTCTGATGTCGTATACACGCTGTCCCACATCTCCTGAGGCCTGTCGTATTTCGCTGCGATGGTCAGTAATTGTGCAGCCGCCATTGGAAAGATCACTCACTGCTGGCATTTATCGAGTTAAATAGCAGCGCTTGTACAGCCTTGCCAGTGGCAATGTAGGTGTGGAGGCGACACTGGAAAGCGGTTGCCATTAGACAGATGGACTCGGGTGACAATTGTGCCAAACAGCACGAATCTTGGATGCCCAGGGATTCAGTTGCCTTGAAAAAACAGTGGTAAATGGCAGTGGCAATGTAGCTGCAAACATATGGCTCCTTGGGAGTCTGAGGATTCATATCAGCACTATTCCTACCACTGGACGTATGATACCGGCCTCTATGTCTCGCATCTCGAAGATATATCGTTCATTCTTGAGCAGCCACCGGACCTTGCCCTTCCATTTTCGGTCCTCCATCTACAGGAGTGGGTTAATCGCTTTCGGTGTTATGCCAATCTGCATGACTGCGGTGCTTCGCACGGAATAGAGATATCCTCTGATCTGTAGCTGGTCGTTAACATTGCAACCAAACAAGGTCTAGAGGACTTGCATAGGCCACGTGTTCAAGCACCAGTTGTTGGGGGACACTGACATCAAATTTCCACAATCTGGAGGCCTTTATACAGACAGTGGCAGCCATGTAATCTGCATCAGCCGGGAAGGGGTGATTGGACAATGTATTTCACCCGATGGTTACTGAAGCTTGTTCCGCAACTGTTCAAAGCCGTGGATGGTTGAACTAGTCGATACCACTCGACTACTATCCTTGTTGAGTCTGTGTGGCCTCCCGAGGTGCAGAACTACAATCACCCGCTGCACATTTCTGCCGTGATCTCCGAGGGCTTGAATGGAAGGTCATTGGCATGATGGCTCCTTTGCTACATTTATCGTTTTGCAGGGAACTAAGAGGACCGGATGCCAGCGTTCACAGGGGATCATCCACCGACGGCAACGATGACAAGGAGGCCGACTCGCGCCTCATGGGTGCTCTAAGTAAGGGCTGCTTTCGTCGTTTGTGAGTAGAGGTCGATAAGCGTCTGGTGGCTGCTTTCGACTTTGGAGGATTTGGACTGGGAGTGACTGAGCCCCGGAGAAGGTCGTCATCTGTATCCTCGAAATCATCCGGTACATCTGAGAGTTGGTCGTCTGTCAGTTTGACATCTGGTGGATTCTATCCCACATTAGCATGGCACCCAGGCTACAGGGTAGAAGCTTACCAGTGGCGAAGATGAGGACCTGGACGAACGGTGTCGGGTTTCAGTATACTCATCCTCGCTTCTAGAAGAAAGGATTCCTTCCTGTTCGTCCCTATCTTCCTTGGCCTTGAGCAGTCTCGTCGATCGGCTGGTGGCATTGGATTTGGCCACAGCATTGCTCCTGGGTCTCCGAGTGTTTCTTGTCGCCATCTCGAAGGTAATGCCTGAGGTGTGTTGAAAGAATCACAACAGCGGTAGAAGGAGGAAAGGAGAGTGTCCTGCAGAGTGCACTCATCAAAGTATATGTATCTAGTTGGAACCCGGATCTTTAGTGATTCTCCATTATTTTCTGCTAGATGTAGGTTTTGATCTAGATATCTGTAACCGAAATTCTAATTTTGATAACTTTGTTGTCCCTGGATGGAGATCTTGATCCAGGTCTCAATAACCAAAATTCTGCTATGCGAAGACTTCAATCCCTCGAACGTTAATCCTGCTGGATTAAGATTTTGATCTGGATTTTTATAACCGAAATTCAAATGGCCGTAACTTTGCTCACGCTGAATGAAGACTTCGATCCAGATCTCAATATGGATGTTCCCGCTGGACGAAGACTTTGATCCAGATCCCCATAACCTATATCCCGCCAGGCGAACACTTAGATCTCTGTAACTTTGTTCCCTCTGAACGAAGACTTTGATCCAGATCTCTGTAACTTTGTTCCTGCTGGACTAAGACTTTCGTCCAGATCTCCGTAACTATGTTCCCACTGGACGAAGCCTTTACTCCAGATTTCCATAACCTAAATCCCGCTAGGCACACTCTTAGATCTCCGTAACTTTGATCCCACTGGAAGTACATTTTGATCCAGATCTCCTTCGCCTATATTCCGCTGGACGAGCTTGATCTAGATCTCCATACTCTTATTTCCACCGGAAGAGCCTCAGAGGCCACTGGTCGTGCTGCATGAACCATTGAATAACAATAGGATATGATTGATATGGAACAAGTATAATATACAGGGAGGGTAAGGAAATCCATGTGACGATATCCAAACAACAATATACAAGTAAACGAAACAAAGTAGCCAACCGAATACAATCGAACTCACAGCCACACAGCCCCAAGATACATGACCGGCAGGAAAACCAAATCAAACCGAATGAAATACCTTCGAAATGACATAATCAGCAGCCCTTGATACAAGCCCAGCGGAAAACCAAATGAAAGCCTGCAGAATACCATCCAATAAGACACACCCCAAAGACACATGAACCAATTCGAAAACCAACAGTCTATACGACTAGCCAGAGGAGGTTCATCAACCGGGTGAATGCTGTTGACTGCAGTCAGCAAAGGACCCACCAAACTGAGGCCAGAGGCCAACCTCCAGCGGAATCTGGCGCAGCTTGTGGCAACACAAGGAGGACAGGATTCGGGATATCTCCGTCCCAGGCAAGTTTTAGCATTGTTGAGAAGTCCTCGTCCTGCACCATAAATACGATTCTCTCCCGAGGCAACGAGCGTGGAAGTCTACAGGACTTATATAATAGGCCGATGAACCTCACACCAGGCCGGCCCAATAGACTCACACCCATCAACTTCGGCCGCCAGATAGTCCCATGTGACCACCAGAAATCCAGAATCTGGAGAGTATCCTCGTCATCATTGCGGTGTCTGACACTGTTGGTCACATAAATTGTGCTGTGGGGCCAGATCGGCTAGCGTTGTGCTACCCATTTTGCCGGTGGGTTTTGATAATCCAAACCCTGCAACTCGCCACCAAACAATCCACCCAAGGTGTGTGCCACAGGAGGAGGGCAAACTGAAAGAGGGCAAATCGGAGGCGGGTGAACCGGTGGAGGGCGCACTGCCACACTTACCATGATAGGAGGGTGAACTCTTGGAGTCAGAACTGCCACAGGAGTTGGATTGACCACAGCAGGTGGATTGGCTGTGGGAGTAGGATCGGCCACAAGAGTAGGAACAACCACAGGTGTGCGGATGGAAGAGTCAAGAGTCCAGGGTTCCAGTTGTCCTGAGGGTCCCTGTCATCCAGAAGGTCCAGAGCTCATTGGTTCCTTATGGGTCAGCCCGGGGGTGTCATCAGTCCTCATTCTTCTCTGCTGCCTCGTATTTGCCCACTCCTCCATGATGTGCATCGGTGCCCACCAGACAGCATCCTCCCAGCCTTGACCATCGAAATCTTCGCTACTTCATCGTGTGGCTCCACACATCCACGCACCACGGAACTGGGCACACATGGCACATCCATAGACAATCTCCTTAGTCACCATCCAGTAGTCCGCTGACCTCAAGGCATTCAGCTTTGTCCATCGACCTTTCCAGCATTCCGACCATCAAAATCGGTCCTCGGCATGCCTACAGGCCGCATTGCATTTTGCCATCACATCTGCAGACGGCCTCCGGACTATAAGCCATGCCAATGTGACTTTCATTGTTGGGAGTGTGCGTGGTGTTGTTGGCTAGACGGTCAGTGTCATTACATTGGCTAGATTCCGGAGAGAGGAATTACAAGTTCCATCACAACCTGTTTTTGGGAGCATATGAGCAACAACTGGAGGGCTCGGATATCGTCGAAGTCAGACCAATTGTCATTGACCTTGCCGGGTTGACCTGGCTGAACAGGTCCCTGTCCTTCACCGGTGTAGGCTCTAGTGTCTCACACACCACCCATCGAAATGCCAGTGGCGTCGTCATCGTCTTCATCATCAGAAAGATCCAAGTTCCGACGCGCCATTTGCAGTTGCATATTTTCCAGCCACTGGCAACCCAGTGTCTCCACTGCCCACCAGATGAGATCCTCTCCACACCTAAGTGAGACCATGTCATTGACGTCTTCCCAAGTAGCTGCTCTGGGGTAGATCTCGGCTACCGCACCAAGTTGAGGGCGATGTTCTGGGAAAGTATTCAGGGCCTCAGTCAGGTCTTCATCGTACCGTCCGGTGCCGTCGGTGTTGGTGAAAATTGAGAGCTCCCTGGTGTTGTACCACATTTCATTGAATGTAATGTTGGCTGGTTTTCAACAGTCATGAGTCGACTCCGAGTATGGCTTGTGCCATAGCTGGCAGCATGGTATACAGATTGTCATTTCCAAGAGACCAGTATCCCTATACGGCGGTCAGGTATATTGCTCTAGATATCCGATGATACTTACTTGGTAACCATCCACTGTCTCCCAGCTGACATATGGCACATAATTATCCTCCTCATCCTCGTCATCCGCGTCCTCGTCATCGTCGTCCTCCTCTCTCTCCACCACCAGCTGTTTGCCCGTCGGCTGGTGCTTGGACTATGGCTCCTGCCCCTCGTTGCTCTGGCTATCTTTGGTGATGGCAATTGCCTTCATTACTGTTGGCATCAGGACATATATTGAGCCACTGGTTTTGACCTTGGCCAACCCCGGCATGCTCTTTGCCGGCCTGCCAGTGTCTTCATCCCAGTGGTCCTTCTCTGACTGGAGGACTGCCGGGTGATTGGGATTCCGTTGCTTGGGTGTATCAGTCAGCAACGCCACCCTATATAGGCTGTGTCAAAGTTACCTGCCATCATAACCCATGTTCTGGTTGTGAGCATAAGTCGGTGGTGAGTATGATCACGTAGACCAGGTGAGATCAATAGCCTTAGGATCCAAGGCCGGAGGTGTGTGTGCGGAATCGATCTGGAAGTGGCAGAATTGATGCCGTTTGAACGTGACTCATCAGAAGTACGAATGTGGAGCGCTAGATGTGTACAGAAAATGGAAGAAACGGGTGTGATGGCTAGAGATCGTCACTATTCATAGTACATGCCAGCTGCGACCGTGGGCATATGGATAGTAAACTCGATCTAGAAGAATTTCCTGTGAACTTCCCAACTTCCATCAGTGAACCAATTGTATATTGCTAGTGGAACAATGAAACCCGCTGGAACTTGCATCTCTGAAGAATTTGTTGATAAGAAGAGCCGGTTCAGTGATTTCCGCACTTCTGGTAGATGACAGAGGGCCTTTGGTGATTCCTGAGACTCGCAATAGTTGATGGTTGTCACCATCCTTTGTACAAAGGGAAGGGTGAGAACAAGCTGATGTTAGTCTGCTGAGCATGTGCGCCCACATCCAGGTTTGCCAGTGGTCCCCGTAGCTAACCAAGGCAAGCCATCTGCATTCTCCTCCCGCTAAACCTATCTCATCCACCAGGCTCAAGTCTATTGTCAAACTTTATATGCATAGTCAAATGCTACATGCATTGTCAAACCTTATATGCATTGTCAAACTTTATATGCGTGGTCAAACGTGATATATACAAAGGATGAAATGATCGAGAAGATGGCTCTTTGTAGTTCATGCATTCCGTTATTGAACACACTCTACGAAGTTCTGAGAGTTCTCGAGCGCCCTGTCTACATCCACTTCATCAAACTTACCGCCATTGACTCATTCCTCGGCATACTTTGTGCAGGAACAGGCGACTTGGTAAGTGAATTCGTCCAACAGACTGCACACACACTATAACCATTTGTCAGACATCGAGCCATTCCATCAGCACGCAGACCACGGAGAAGGGCCCTAGATGCCCTTGAATGCCCATATCCTGACTGTGGGAGGATGTTTGTCAGGCGGGGACACCTTAAATGCCGTCTGCGAATCAGCGATCAGGGACAGCTCCCACCACTGGCCAGCCATCGACGAAGCCACCCGCCATGTCGATGACTGTACTCACCGCATCGGCAGAGTCCTACAAAGACAGCCGTACCTGATGGTAGTGTCCCAGCCCCTGCGATCAACATGATTCCAGGAGAAATCGACTCCGAAGATGACAGCCTCTCCTGACGTGTCGTGTCACCCCATTCTCTGGCCCCGGAATGCGAGATCCAAGGGGCGGACCCCGCGGAAGCTCCGATGGATGAGGAAGATGGCGAAATCACCTTACATCACATGGATGGGAAGACCTCTGGTGACGATCCCAAGTACAATATGTCCGATATCTCATCAATCACCCATGGCAACCATTGGAGGGCGATGAAGACGTCAAGCGGGACATCGGATGCATCGAAGCGCACTATTGCCAGTCTCGAATTGATCGCCACTTTGACGAGGGCGGATGCATGATTCCTGAGCACATTTCCTACACCTCCGGATGGACGATGTACAATCAAATCCACGCAATCTATAACCAGGTGGTGAGATGGCGAGAAGCCTTCAGCTCCACACCAAACGGTCGGAGGATTGTCTATTTTTGAGACCCGGTAGAATCTGTGTGGTACCTCCTTCGCCAATGCACATATAAAGACCACATGGTCCATGGACCAACCCTGACTAGAAACGCGGAGGGCGATCGAGTGTATTCCAAGATGAATGTGGCAGACATCAGCAAAAAAATATTACGTTAGGGCGGAATGGCTCTGGCAGAGTGGACGCGCTCCATCAGAGCCGTCAGAGACACCCCGGTGACGGAATGCTCCCCGCCCGGCGTCAATACAACGCTTCGCGTTATATATCGCCCTCCGATCGCTGTCTCACTGTCTCTTCGCGTTCTGTCGGTCTCCTAAATTATATGATCACTCTCGCGTTGTCGCCAACTGTGACAATACATCGGAATGGGTTCATTTGGTACGCGCTTGCATCAGGATTGCAATGCGATGGGGGATGCTGCGAATATCTCACCTCGCGTTCCTTCTACCTGCGCGCAAAATGCAATTCTCTCTTTACTAATTATACACATCATTCCAAGTCGCCAGATCTATGTGGCTATTGACAATCCATCGCTTGTTCCGTCCGTCTCCTGTTTTACTACTAGTAGCTATCTCTGGATTTACATGCGCGCAGCCAACAATATTTCCCACAGTGAAAACTTGCAAAGCAACAGCTTCCGGTGCTTTTCTTACTTGTACAAATTTCGAGACTGGATCCAAGTTACCCGAGTTGTCAGGTATTGTGGTGAGCGCCAGGGCTAACCAGTACTCAACGAAAGCTCCATCCTCGTTTTGGAGTTTGATTTTGAATAGTCATTGCAGTTGCCACGGGAGACGCCCATTCAGCGCGCCATAACACCTCCCTGGGCGTTGCTTTACCCAAACCCAGTGGTTCCATCAATCCCCTCCGCGCCAGCTCTGGCTTCCTGGGCATCGACACATCTGAGATATGTGTTCACCATCTAAACCCTTAACTTGAACCTTAATACGATGGTAAATACAGAGCTCCATTGTGTGCAGTTGTTCATCCGATATATACGTCTTGTTACAACTCTTATGCTTGATAAACTCCCGTGTGCCGCTGTATATTGCCAGGCGGTTTGTTGCGCCTTGCGTATTGTGGAGTAATGATCTGAAGTCTTTGATCATAGCGTCAGGATGCTTTCCATCACAGCGGTTTTGGGGTCCCATGAATTCGGGCTTCACATATGACTGGGGGCTCAGGGGGGCAGCCAGATCAGCACCGGAAGGGAGGACTTTGCATGCGGCAGCGCTGTTCTCTTGACGCTGAGCGAGGGCTTGGAGATTGAGCTCTCTGACTTCCAAGCAGAGGATGCGACGCTGAAAGGTGATTAATTGTGGCAGGTAGTTGAGATTGTGATTGGAGGCGTTCCAACGGTCGTTGAGGTTTGTTTTATGTGCTTGTTCATGTCTCTCGGCAGAATACTGTTGCAAAGCTCCATAACGGCGAATCTTTTCGACCCAATGAGACATCGAGTGGATCTTCGGGAAATTGAAGTCCGCATATAACTCCTTTGAAACATCTATCTCGTGGCTGATATATTCCCGCCAGGCGTTCATTTTGCGCCGCATCCTAGACGGCATCCAAGTTTCAGCATTTGTGTCCTGGTCTACCTTTCGCTTCTTCACCAGTTCTGTTCTCAGGGCACTGGCTTTGGCCTTCGCCCTTTTGCCTGCTCGCCCGAGTAAGAAAACATCTTTCAAGGTGTGAAAACGACACAAGGCGTGCTCCATGTAGTTCAATGTTGCATCATCGTGAGATTTATATCGAGCAGGCATATAGAATTCTTACCACGCCTGTGTGCACTCAATTGCGTGATTGAATATGGGACGCTGAGCGGGGCTTCCGCCTCGTAGAGACTGGGTTACAACTCCAAGCAGGTACTGGCTCATTTCCTTCATCTCCTTCCCATTCCATTGAGAAACTTCTTCATATGACTTATGTTTTGGTGTGAGGTCGTGGTAAGCAGGCACGGAAAGCCAGATTGCATTGTACTTGTCGAGCCGTTCGTGCGTCTTCATGAAGTGGACAATCCACTTCTGGAGGTGGTCAAGCATGCCGATCTGCATTGTATGGAGGAGGTCGGGCTTAGGGAGGTCGCTCACAATACAGGGAATACGTCGAAACACGTCGAATCCTCGGTGAACATGGCACGACGAGAGTTCAGGATTGGCTGCCTTGGTGTTGGCATCGCTGCTCATTCGATATAGGTTGTGATCCCGCCGGGGGTGTTCCTTGTCAGGAGGGACATAATCTCCAAGTGCGTTTTTTGGACACTCGCACCAAAAACAGACATGCCGGTCGAGATGATGTAGGTCGCTTTACTCAGGGCAATCTGCAAGCCATGCTGCTAGAACCGGTTTGCAACGCCTGAAGTTGCCATCTGCACAGAGAACGTTTTAATACCCGCTCTCGGCGCTGGGATTGTGCTTAAAGGTGAGAGGCTGGATTAACCTCTGGAGTACATCGTTCAGCACCTCTCAGATTGTTTGCCTCTGCTCATCCAGCCAATTTTGAGGAATATTGCGGTTCTTGATTGGAATCGGCAGGAGAGCGATGATCTCGATGCTGTTAGTTCAGGGCATCTGGCGGATCTTCGAAGATAGATTGCCAATTGTCATAAATACACGCCACTCTTTCTGGTCGCCAGCAAATTTGAGAGATGTGTTCCGTCGGACATGAAGATCAAGGGAACCAGTGTATCCTCCGCTCTGAGCGTTGCCTCAACGTCGATTAGCACGTTATTGTCGTGGAGTATCTCTCCTTACCTTTGTCTCCCACCACCAGTCCACAGTGTGCATTTCGGTATAGAGGCGTTGGGGTGGCGTATCGCTGTTAAAGCAACGCTGAAGGGCGTAAATCAGATGCTCGGCGTACGCTGGCTGCCGCGTCAACCATCCCATGGGTGTGATGATGTCTCAACTCCAGTATTTGATAGGGCGTTGGTGATTGTCATTCCATCTCATATCCCCGAGAGTGTGTAGTTCCCACTCCCCGAGAGCCAGATCATCTTGCATGCTAGCCACGAGCTTCTGGATGCCGTCTCCATTTGTGAAGCTTGGGAAACGCAGAGGGGTGTTTTCTTCCTTCAGCACGTTGTCATAGTACATCTTCATGCCATTCTTCATGATCCCACACTGCATATATTTGTACTCTTCACGCGTTGCAAACGGGTAGTAGGGATTGTTCTGTAGGTTCATCTCAAGGAAACCCTGAGAGTCGCGTTCCTACGGCTCAGCAATGTAATCGCTCAACGGAGCACCGGCACTGGGGTATGTTTCAATCCGCGGCAGAAGAGGTGGCGGTGGTTGAGACTCCGAGTCTGCGATGTTTCCAACGTGTTCAAGGTAGGGAAACGTGTCCAAGTCTTCGACTGAATCTTTGTTAGCGTTGAATTCACGACGATGAGCAGGTTCAAGGCGTTGTGGCGCGCTGCGAATAGTCCGATTCTTTGCAACTTGAAGTGTTCAGGATGGTGTAATTTGATATTTTAAGTCGCCAGCTGTCTGAGGTGAACTTCTTTCAGCATGAAAGTTCGGGGCAATGGAATGGGGTCTTCTCTGGCATTGTCGACGACACCGGAGGAGTTGAGTATTCACTGTAGAAACAGACGAAAGTTGGTGCTGGGCCTGAGCAGTCTGGTGTGGGTATAAGCTCACAATACTTGAGAGATTTATTGAGCCTCAACACCATCACGCCAGGAGTTGCAAAAACACTGCATGCGCGATGTCCCACAATACTATGAATAAAAAAAAAATACACCCTGAGCAATCCAAAAACCTTGCGATGCGTGTAATACTCGATGCCTGAGATAGATAGATTAGAACAAAGGAAACGAACAAGCCCACAACCCTAACCCAAACGAACAAAACACCTCCACGCGTGCCTTAATCATTGCCTGAGACAAATAGAGTACACCCAAGGAAACTCACAAGACACGAACCCGACTCTAACGCAAACGCACGCCTTCTCTGCAACGCGAGGATTGGTTCACTCCGCGCCCACCGAGCCATCTGGGCGCGCCTCAGGGAGAGGGACATCAGGGAGAGTGACATCGGGATGAGGGACCTCGGGGAGACGGATATCCGGGTGAGGGACATCCAGGAGAGGGCCATCGTGGAGACCGTTGCTACCTGCGGATTCGCCGAGTAGCTGCTGCTCCACATCGACATCCGAAGGGTTTCCGGCTGCCTCAGCTTCTTGCAGAGTTGGCGCCGCTGGGCGAGGTTTCTGCGGCATCACAAGCCTCAAAAACTCCAGCCCACTGAGGGTATGAGTCACTGGAGTTCGTGGTCGTGGGGGAGGCTCCAAGGTTTGTGGCCGTGGGGCAGGTGCCGGAGGTTGTGGCCGTGGGGTATGCTCGCGCATCTCCTGGCCTTGCTAAGGTAGCACGGTTAGCCCATCATCTACCAAGGTATGAGCATCGTCAGCCGATGAATTTACCATCTCTCCCTGGCCAATTGTCCGAGGTTCTTTGCCATTATCCTCATCCTCCTCCTCATCCTCATCCACTACCACCTCCTCCACCTTCTCATCTTCCTCCTCCTCATCTTCCTCATCTTCACTGTCCCTTTCCATATCCACATCGCCGTCGATGTCAACGCCGTCCGGTGCGTCCACATCATCCTCCATGCACGTATCCACATCAATTTCTGAGTCATATTTGCCGTCCGACTCAGTAGAGTCGGTATCATCATCTGATGAAATTGACATGGCGGGCGATGCTTCCGGCTCTAAATATAACCGCTCTAGTCAGCCCTCCATGTCCAAGTCTGCCTCTGACATTTCCTTCTGCAACTGCAAAGCAACGGCACGAGAGATATCATCTCCTCCTGGGGTGTGTTTAAGAATTCCTTTCTCTTTACCGTTTCCCTTCACCTTCCCTTTCCCTTTCCCCTTCCCGTCCTCAGTCGCCTTCCCTTTCCCCTTCCCATCCTGTGTTCTCTTCTGTTTCTCAGTCCCTTTCTCACCGCCCTGCGTGTCCTGCTCACTCTCGCCGTCGTCATTGTCATTGCCATCGCCAGGACGGCTCCTTCCACCGCTCAGCGCACCGGGATCCGCCCAGTTGTCATCATCATCATCATCGTCGATTTTCTCATCCCAATTAAGTGGTCTAACGGCCCGGAAGTCGCCTGGTTTGTACTGCCGACAGCTTGGCGGCTCAATCTTTTCCCTGAGATCATCGCTACCGTACCAAGAGAAGCCGTCACCGGTGCGTTTAACCTTCCCCAAGCTGGTTGTCGGCGGATTGGAGCAATCGACATGATCCCCGAAGGCACGGGGGTTATCCCACCTCCAATTGTTCATTTGGTCGCGGGTTTTGTCAAACATTAGCCCCATATATGAGCGGAAGGCAGCCCACCACTCCCGAATAAGCGAACTCCTGCTCCTGCGGTGCGGTCACATCAGCTGGAATTGTGGAAAGTGGCGAGTCGTGACTGGATCAAGAAAGATTATATCATAAAAGAGGTCCCATGCTCTCTCATCCTTGACGCCGCAAACATTGTATATCCGGATGAGTCCACGGATCTGTTCCGAGATGAATTCCTTTATACGGTCCGGATCCAATGACAGGTGTCAATTTATAACCGATGTTGGCATCTTTGCCCTAGCCTTCCCCTTTCCATTGCTGCTGCCCTTTGGTGCCATCGCTGTGAGTTGAAAATGAATCAACATCCGAAAGGTTAGCATTATGATACAGTTGTAGCGGAAGGAAGCCCAAATGGAAAGTACAAAGTTGTGGAGGTTATCGGGTGTGTTTTGGAACGAGATGTGTTGTTTTGTGCAAGTCATGTGATGTCGAGATCAGGATGCTGTCGGTGTGTATAATATGGGAGGAAAAGAGAAAGGAGGTGTAGGCGGGAAGAAGGGATATATATACTCGAGTTCCGGCGATTCTTTTGGTTCAAGGTTCCACTTGTGAGTTTCATTGGTTAACGAACACAAAACGGCCCAGCCTTCATCTTGCAGACCTACCAGACACCTAATGAATGACAAGCCTCGAGACGAGATTTAGTACTCGCGGAGAGGACAGTTTACCACGCCGGGCGTTGCATTTGCATCATACATCAGTTTTACCACTCAGACCTCGTGCATCTTGGAGCAAACTGAGTATTTCTCAAGTTGTCCCAACTGTGCAACCATCCAACACGGCTACCAACGCCTAGCAGTGGAAAAAGCACACACAACTGATGTCGTAGGATAGAGAATACGTCATTGTTCGCGTTGCGATGCTTGTAGCTCTGCCAAAGTGGGATTTCCACTGGGGAGCTGAAGATATACACAATCGATGGTTCGAAGTATTGTGCCAAGAACGAGTGCAATACGATGATAATCTCGCCAAGATGGCATAAACACCCTTCAAGCGAAGCAAACAGACTTTCAGACGTTGCTGTAACAGTGAATATCAATGCTCAGTTTAATCTAATCGCAGTTAACACCTAAATTGAATGCTTTTCAAGGGATCTCGTCACCGAGTATTGTCAGGGTTGAGAGTCTAGCGCAGTCCACACTGCGCCGCCCTTTTTTGTCGAAACCCTCCCTGGTCGCTCAAATAGGAGTCTACCTCGCCTGCCGTTGCATATGCATGCACAGGCAATTATTCCTACTTTCTTAACGTCGAACATCAATATTGGAGTAAGCGTTCCCCAAGCCCTCACTCTGACACGACTCCGGTCGTATGAAATGTTCGAAGTCTTGCTAATCGTCAGAATCAACAAAAGCGTGGGCCTTCGGGCAATTCTCAACTTCCGCCTGCTAAGAGACACGTTTCTGTACCGGTTGGCGAGAGGGATTCTTCTCAAGGAGGGAGTTCCGTACCCTCTACAATCCAAGGTCAGAACTCCACCCCCTCATCTTCGCTGAACAATTCTCGTGTTGCAGATATTAATCAACGCGTGACTTATTCCCCGTCCGCTACACAGCGACGGTCAATCAATACTCCAACCGCCACGCTGGGTACAAGCATTCGTAGCACACCAGCACCCGGAGGAACCTCAACGCTTCGTGTTGTATCCTGCCTCGCATCCGGCATTGTTATTACTCCCACTCCTCTCCGAGGTCTTGAAAACCTGCCAACCCCCATCCCTAATCCAGAAGCCCGCGTGATCAGTACAAATCCACTCCGAACGCGACCTACTGAAGAGAATCAGAGATAGAGGCAGTGGCAATCGCAACCGCAGGCGGTGTCTACACCTCGATCAATGGTCTCCGGCCATCGCTGCATCCATCAATTTGGTCACTGAGACATGACGCGTCCTGTGTTTGCCACGGGCAGACTCGTGGAGCTCTACATGTGGAACAGACGGCCGTTTATGAGTGCAACCGACTTGAAGACAGTAAGTTATGCAACGCGACACGTTTCTAAAGCATTAGCTGAAGGCCCACACTGGCAGATAATAGAGACGTACTGGAACACCGCAATGCAGCAAAACAACATTTGGTCCATAGCATTCGCGGCACGCACAAAGGAGATCTTGCAAGAGGCATGCTGAATGAACGGCCCACGTTGGATATTACACACTCAAACCGGTACCAGGTTCGAGCACAAGTTGATAATGCTAAATCCCATTTTATTCAATCAGCAAGGGACAACATAGCATAGCTTTATGATCTCCACCGGTTTGAATCCGCCACAGAGCTTTTCGAATTCATTGATTCCCTTCTGGCAGACACTAAGTATCTTTTTCCAATCGCAGAGCATGTGGAAGGTGGTGTACACGATCCAAATCCTACCCAGAGAGAGTCGAATGCTGCTAACGAATGGCTAGCGTCCACTTTACTTCCTGGCGGAAGCGATCCATGGGTTTATCTACATCAAACTTCATCATCGGGCAAATAACCGTGGTAAGTATGCTGATGGATTTTATAAATCCATGATTCACGACAAGGACGGTCATATACCCTCGCCACTGATCATGTTCACCTGCACCGCGTTGCGCCATTCTCTACTGGAGTGGCAAAAGGACAAAGGTGTTCATCCGGAAGCTTCCAAGTCGAAGCTGAAAGCGGACAGACCTGATCTCTCGAACTACTTCAACTGCAAGAATCACGGTGGTAAGATCGCATCCTGCTGCGCTGTAAAGGGTCGCAAGTTGTTAACCTCGCCTGGCGTTCCAGACATGTATACATTCTTGATGAATACCTGGAACACACTACCAGAGAGCTACCAGCAGAGGGTGTATAACAACACTCTTGCCACAGTCAAGCGTCAGATCCAACAGGCGGAGAACCCAACGCCTGCCGTGGTGATCAGCGTGGAAGCAGCGCATGTTGAGAATGCTATTCTTCTTAACTATTTGACCTCCGAAGTGGCGCTTGAGGAACCTGAGATCGGAAGCACTGACCCAAACATCCCGATACACAACAATTGCACGGATGACGAACTGCATTTCGGGATGACAGCTGGCAGTGGGGATTCCGAGGATGAAGGTGACGAAATCGATGCCATTCCCACCGCCAGCCGGCGACGATGGGCCGAGACTGAACTCGAGAGGTTTGAGCTGGGAACCAGTGATGTCGACGGGTATGAGGGCGAGGATGGCAATGATGCGGATGCAGATGAGGAGGAAGAAACATCGCAACCCGATGATGGATCAACGCAGAATGTGGAGGACTCAGGGCATAGTACTAGAGAGTGTGAAAATTGGACAGTATATTTCAGACATGTAAAATACGATAATGGCGAAAGAAATGCAACGGCAAGCGATGTATCCGAAGCGAAGACTGTATTGCAATGAGTGACAAAATCTGAAAGCTAAACATAAATGAGAGTGCGGCATGTGGCTATCGGCCGAAGAAAGGCATAAACATCGCCAGGCGTTGTGTAATTGGCTACTGCATAACTGCAACCCCTGCGAAGAGTGTTACATACGTATCGTTCTGATGGTGCGTATACGTCACCGCATTCCGGACGCCCAGTAAAGGAAGCTTGACGCCGGAGCTGCGAGCGTAATATACAATGCAACACGTCGCAAGAATAAAAGGCATGGAATAATAGCCGCCGCAAGGGATGTATGCAACGCAACCCGTCGCTTGGGCGACGGGTGGCGTCTGATTGTCCGTCAGAGGGTACGACGTTCCGCCACAGCCGTCAGAGCCGTCCGGAACACCCGGATGTTTCAGATGGAAACTAGGGTTGTTGCTGATGAACTGGTAGTGGGAAATGCAGGATAGACTTTCTCTGGGGGCAATAATTGTTCCACTGATCTGTGGAACGGACGAGACGCAGCTTACGGACTTCTCCAGTGACATGAAAGCCTGGCCAATTTACCTGACCATTGGGAATATCCATTCCCCTATACAGAACAAATACAGCTACGTCGCGTTAATTTGGCTTGCATTCCTCCCATAGCCTGCCACATTCCAACTGAATTCCACATCTCATGACCAAGCCCAGAGGTATATAAAGCAGCAGGTGCTGCGTGATATCCACACGATGGTGCTGGAGCCTGTCACGAGATTCCCTGCAGGAGGAGACATCAAATCTGTTGCTCTATGGCCTTGTTCCGATGGCAAAATGTGCCGTTGCTGGCCAATTCTTGCGTCTTGACTAGCGGATCACATGGAGCATGCCAACCAAATGGGCATCAAGTACAATGCACACCCTAATTGTCAATCTCTAAAGGTCTAACTGGGGTCATATATTCTTCCACCGGACTTGGGATCCTACTGGTGGAAGTCCGCAGTCTTCTAGATGACATCTCGGGAGTACCTGAAAACGAAATCTGCTAGCGACCGGCAGACTATAATGATGACTGAGAACTGGCTCCAGTCCCTTCTGGCGAGGCCCATTCTGTGTATCTTTTGGAATCCTCTGGATGTCGGAGCCTACAACCTCCACCAGCCTGATATTCTCCATAACATATTCATCAGAATGTTCAATCACCATATGACCTGGATTGAGGACTTCCTACAACACCACGGGAAAGCCATGGTATTTGATGTCCTCTGAGCTGGCATTCCTCCATCCCCCAATCTCCTATCACAGTGGCAAAGCCTACCGGCAAATTTTGCAGTGGAGTGGTAAAGAGATGCAAAAGTTTCGGAAAATTATCTACCCGGCATGGGTAGCAGCATTGCACAACCGGCTATTCCTGTCACCGAGCGGTCTTTCAGGGAGTATTGACCTGTGTTGGGTCACGGGTTTACAGGAGTCTTCTGGTACAATACCGGACCGACACAACTGAGACTCTCAACTATCTGGTGGACTATTTAGAGGAATTCCATGCAACGAAGGACATTTTTACCACCTAGCGGACATCCAAGGCCACAGACAGCATCGCCCATGCACGCATGAAAGACATAAAGATGCAACTGAAGGCCAAACATGCCATTGAGTATGAAGAAAGAACCGAATGCAGAGAAATTCTTTCCCGCACCCAAATGGAACACCCAAAGGCAGAGGACAAACAGCACCTACAGGAAGTCTTCAATTCAAAGGTACAGTCACGTACCAGCTTCAACTTCGTCAACATTCACCTCATGCTGCATTATCAGAAATCAGTTCAGTGCTTTGGACACTTAGTTAAAGACAGCACCCAACTGGAGGAAATGGACCATCGCAAGATAGTTATGGCCCCGTATCGCTGGCCAAATCACAACTTTTGGCACACCCGGCGGATTCCGAAGGACTACTCGCACATCAACGTTCTCCGGATGTGGCGCCTTCACTTCCGGCCGCTTGCTAAGGAAGGACACTCGACTCCCGAAATTCAGGAGCAACTTCAGTTACATCGACCAAAGGATCAGATTGTTATGAACAAATTCCACCGTGAGCCAGTGCTGACACCGGAGAATTTACCCCTCAGCTTCTGCAAAAATGAGGGACATCCCCAGGTTCGTGGGCTGCAATCCCCCAGACGAAAGGGCTTCCTTGTCAAGAATGAGTGTCTTCCAATGTACAACGTTCCACTTGTAGCATACCAATATTGAGACTATAGATATGACCTTAGCATACCCACCATCAATAGGAGGGGCATTGGTGGCGTGTGGGCCACCCAATTCTAACTACTTGATGTTCCGGTGGCCCCCTTGAAGTCCTTCGGCGGTTGCGATTACACTGCCCATTTGTTGCGCTGCACAGACGAGGAATCGTTTTGCAATGCTGAGCCTCTGAATGACATTGTCTGGTTCCGGGTGGATGAGCAGCCACAAGGTGAAGTAGTGGACTTACGACCGGCACAACCTGTGATGATCCTCCAGCTACAGGATGGCCTACAGAAGAGATGGGTTGTTCTATTGCGGGAGCTGTAGCTTGATAACCAAGGCGTTTGTCTGCCATCCAATGGGCTGCTTAGAGTCTCGGACAAAGTTTTCTGTCAGAACCAGGCTGGCCTTGTAGTAGTTACTATCGAGTTCCTATGGTCGTCCGCACACCTGATTCGCATCCCTGGTTCCAGCTACTACTATGAAAATATTACTACCGACCTAGTCATGTTCAATCGTTTCTGGCCCAAACCACCGGAAGCTGAAGGTGACATGCAGACTGACGATGACGCTTCTGCGCCAGAGGAATACTGCAGGAACCGAACTGCCAGTGTTAACGTGGACGAAGTGGACGAAGAAGAGGAGGAGAAGCAGGACGAGGATGAGCAAGGCGATGAAGAGTAGGAGGTGGAATGGTCTCCACAGGGCATCAGGTGTGCTATAGCTCCGACCCTCCCGCATTTTATGGTTCCATCTGTATAAATCCTGCCAGAGGTAACAGGACTCGGACTCACCCACCATCCATAGCTCGATAGGTTGGAAAAGCTCGAGCAGCGGCATTATTCCTAGCTCTCCCGTGATCCATAGCTTGATATTGTGGAAAATACCTCAACAGAGACATTCATCCTGGCTCTCCCGCAATCCACAGCTCGATATGTAGAAAATCTCTGCCCCGAGGCATCATTCCTCCAGCTCTCCCATGTTCGATAGCATTGCATATCAAGAAAAACTGGCCCCTGGCATCGGACCTCTGGCTCTCCAGCGTCTCATTGAATCTAGCGCAATTTCTAATCATGATGTACAATTGATATAATACTGTCCGCATCCACGTGCAACTCCATAGGACCTCATAGTGCCACGTGTCAAATATGCTGCGGATTACCAACCCATGAATAGCTTCTCTATGAGTTACGCATCGCGTATGGTCATTTTTCCTGGTGCAGAGGGTGTCAGATCACCTACAACAAATAATTGAGCAATAGTGGGAGATCTTGAACCTCAAACCTCCACATTTCCTCCCCACCTCCTGAAACCACCCAGTTCCTCACTAAATCACTCAAAGATGCCCACCAACGACATGGCATGTGAGAAAAAACAGTATATGAACATGAGATGTGGTGACGCATAATGAGAGATATATATGAATTCGCAGAGCAAGTCTTCAATTGGAGAATCCAACTCCCCAATGCATTGACCCTGACAGTCAGAGTTGTACCTTGTACTACTGAGAGCCAAAATGACAATAATCACAATGTATCGGACTCCCCCAAGGTGTCAGGGTTGGAACATCCTATGTTCATGATCTCGATTGCAAAACATCAGACTATCAACCGACAGACTCACACAAGCTTCCCCAACAAACAATGCAAGAGGCTCTTCGCTTTTAACTTGTTGAACATGACATCTTTAGGCGAAATCTTGCAACACATCTGAAATGACAGAACAATTTGGCTCGGATATTTATTTGCTTATATATGATTCCACACAGTAGCATATGTGGACCCCCACTGAGTAGCAACCACATTATGGAACTGCTGCAAATTTAAAGAAATGGACAGTTCGTAGTCTCAGACTAAGTCTGAGTTCCATGTTATAGCTGCCTATCTTGAATGGAACTCTTCAGCAGACAGGAATGCCATCAGAATGACAATATCAGAAGAATTGAAGAACTACTTCCGGTATGATAATATTTAGGAAGAACTGCCTGCAGTCATTACCCGGTGGCCGAAACAGTACAATCATATCCGATATCAATAAGTTCAAAATACAGCAGAAAATCATGGGATATGTTTGAATTCTTGCCCAAAACCCCCTGCCCATCTAGAGTATCTAGCAATGGGTCAGGCCAGGACAGTTGTATGACAAACCATGCCAACACCAATGGATTCCAGTTCAGATGGGAGAAATCTTTTGCCAGAAGAAATAGCTATGACATTTATGGCTGGAAGGCATTTGTACTGTAAAGGATTTCATAATAGGGCAGCAGAATACACAACAAAAAAGAATAAGCAGATGTTTAAAACAATGAGCTGAGGTAAAAATGACAGAGACAGCAGGGTCCTGAAGAGAATCAGGAACTGATTAGGGCAAACAAAGAAGATTTATTGTTTGTTTGATGGAAAAAACTTCGATTGAAATCCTTTAAAATGAATTGGAATTATGCAGTTTTGAATCAGTAAAGTGGGTATGTTTAATGAATCAATGGAATGGAAATATTTACTTATAACTGGCACATTGACTATAAAAGACTAAGTGATACAGATATATGTATTGATCAACTGCAGAGCAGGAGGCATTACATGTATAGATTATGATTTCGCAAACTATAAATAGATACTGTGAAATGAATTCAAAAAACATGACAGATCTAAGTAATCGACAGATAACCCATTCAATGAGCAGTCATTGCAAAATTTGTTAAAGTACAATTCTCAATATCTGATGATGAAGAACAAATACCAATATATGGTACAAAGTTGGGATATTATCCTATGGTATTTGAAATCCCTGGGCAAAGAGTATATGATGTTGCAATACAATATTTGTCAAATACTGTTACATTCAGATTACAGTATTGCACAAAACATTGTCATCATTCCCCCATTCCAGTGTATGGTGCATCTTACAATCCAACAGAACCCATTTACAAGATACCCATGGAGGTTGTCAAACCATTAACCTGACTTTTACAACCATTCTAAGAGAATATTGTCACATTAAAAAGATTACCCTTCCTTAGGACAGTGAAGAAGGTAAGTTGACCATATTTAATACATTGCTATATGACATCAATGAAGCTATTGCAGCAAATGAACTCAAGGAACAATTGCTGGACGAAGCTACTCCAAAGCAACATTACAAATTCCTTCCATTGTTCAATAAAGTCCTCGCCAATTGGTTACCACTATATCAACACAGTATACATGATGAGATTCAGCTTAGAGATGGAGACACACCATACTGAAGCCCTTTCTACTCAATGTCATGAGCAGAATTGGTGGTTCTCAAGGAGTGGCTAGAGGAGAATATGTCTAAAAGTTTGATTGGACAATCATCTTCATCCTTTGTGGCACCAGTACTGCGCACAAAATAGAACAATGGAGGATGACTATGCGGTATTGACTATAGGGATATACATACTAATATGATAAGGAATTGATATCCCCTACAATTAATACAGGAGATACTAATATGATCCTGAAAGCAAAGGTATATAAGAAGCTTGACATAGAAGGGGCTAACAATGTACTACAGATGAAAGGACAGGATACATGTGAGTTAGCCTTCCAAACATGAGATTGAGTATTTGAACCAACTGTTATGCAATTCCGAATCACAAATGCTGCTGCAGACTTTTAAGAATACCTCAATATTACATGTCAAGAAGCTTTGGCTGATTTTGTGTCTACATATTTGACAGATATTTTGATATACAGTGACTCTGGGGAGAAACATAGAGTATATATCAAGTGGGTAATGGAATGATTGTGAAAAGATGGATTATATTGTGAACTAGAGAAATGTGAATCCCGTAAGGAAACAGTAAAGTATGTAGCCTAATAGTTCCAACTGATGGAATTTTGATGGATCAGAATGAGGTTAAAACCATCAGAAATTCGAGTAGTGAGAAGTAGACTGCAAATCAACAGCTGAATGACCTGATTGAAGTACAACAATGTCTGGGGTATTCGAGTCACTATCGGTGGTATATCCCTCATCATTCTGAAACAGCAGAACCATTAACAAAAGGTACAACAAATTATCAGTCGTTGAGATTGGAAAAATTACCATAACCACCCTTCAAAAGTTTGCTTCCAGCATTTTAAATAGCTCTAGTACTCTGTCAATTTGAACATGCTATGCAGGTTATTATCAAAATAAATGTGTCTAATTCGATCTCTGGTGGAGTGTTGTCACCATATGATAATGACAGTGTGGTAAATCCTTTAACATATTTTCCCAAAACTCATTCACCTGTGGAATGAAATGACGATATTTATGACAACATTATTCTGATATTAGTATTGCTGGAAGAATGGAAACTGGATTGTGAGAGAGTCTTGTACATGCTTCGAGTGATAACAGAGTACAAAATCCTTTCGTACTTTATTACAAAAATGGTATTGAACAGGCCATGGTAGGCCCGGGTGGTCCAAATGTTCGTCATACTTCATCTATGAAATCATATATCAACCTGAGAAATCAAATGGAAGAGAAGATGATTTCAGATAGAGGCCTGGAGACCTCAATGAGGGTATGGAATAACAAGTTACAAAATATAGAACAGGTAGTTCAAAATCTACCGAACCTACTGAAGCAATTGCTTTTAATGGATGACCATCTGCCATCACTGGGCTGTTATACACTTTCTGATCCCTTTACTCAAGTATATTTGACTAACCTATTTCCAAATAGAGTCATTGCAGTAATAGAACCAGATAGGAGTCTAAAATATATTACAGTATCTAAGTGTATGGAAACACATAGTAGATTGAATTATCAGGGGTAGATATATATTATGAATTATGATGAGATGGATTTATGACTGATTCAGGAAAATTACGATTCAGCATAGGATACAAAGTGAGGCTGTGCAACCAGATTCGATGTGTTGGATAGGCAGTAATACAGGACAAATATGTGAAGTGATGCCGAATATTGTATGCAGAACTGCCTTAGTTGTCAACAGTCCTAGACTACCTTGCATTCCACTTTTGGAGTACTGAGATATTTATCTGTTTCCAGGAAGCTTCGGAAAGATATTTCAATTGACATGGTAATAGGACCACTGAAGAGTGAAGGTTTTTGTACTATGTGGGTGGTTGTGGATTACCATTCGAAAATGTAATATTTTGTTTCATGTGATATTAAAATCAATCCTCTGAGACTGGCAGAGTTGTTGATGTGAGAAGTAATTCATCATCATGGAGTACCATTCACAGTTCTCTCAGATTGCAGACCTGATATTTCATTGGTGGTTTGGGGACAGATGTGAAATTGTCTGGGAATTGAACAAACATTGTTGACAACATTATACCCTGAAATAGATGGATGAATGGAGTGAAGCGATACGAGTATGGAACAGTACATCTGTGTATATGTGAACCATCAGCAACATAATGGGCGAAATTGTTACCTCCGGCCAAGTTGGCACCAATTACCCAAGTATCAGAGAAATCACAGTGTACCCCTCTGTTTGTATATCATGGAATAGCCCCATGTATGACATTTGCAGAGCAAGCAGCAGAAGGGCATGATTAGCAACAAGTGGATGCTGCAGAAGCATAAAAAACAATAAAGGGCATTCATGAGCATTGACACATCCAATTGACACAAGATGTGCCTATCATCAGCAAAGAAAAATTCCGTGCAGGCGGAATTGCTTCGCCAGAGTGGACGCGCTGCATCACTGCCGTCAGAGACACCTCAGTGGCAGATTTCTCTGCACCTGGCATCAAAACCAAATGTCGCATTGCATATCGCCCTCCAATCACGGCTTCACCATTTCTTCTCGCTTGGTTGGTGACCTATTTCAAACGAACACTTTGCTGTTGTGGCCAATTGTGACCATCCATCTGAATGGGTACATTGGGTATGCGCTTGCATCAGGATTGCAATGCGATGGCTGACACTGCAAAAATCTCTCCTCACATTCCTTCTACCTGTGCGCAAAATGCAATTCTCTCTTTACTAATTATACACATCATTGCAAGTCGGCAGATCTATGTGGCTATTGACAATCCATCCCTCACTCCATCTGTCTCCTGTCTTACTACTGGTAGCTATCTCTGATAATACCTGCACGCAGCCAACAATGTTTCACAGACTGTAAACCTGCACAGCAACGGCTGCCAGTGCTGTTCTCACATGTACAAATGTTGAGGGGGGATCCAAATTACCGTAGTTTTCAGGTATTGTGGTGAGCGCCAGGGCGAACCAGTACTCAATAAAAGCTCCATCCTCATTGAGGTGTTCGATTTTGAATAGTTGTTGCGGTTGCCATGGTAGACACCCAGTCAGCGCGCCATAACACTTCCTTGGGCGTTACGTTACCGAAACCCAGTCAGTCCATAGATCCCCTCCGCGCCCCCTCTGGCTTCCCGTTCATCGCCATATCTGACATATACGTTCGCCTTCTGAACCCTCAACTTGAACCTTGATACCATGGTAAATTCAGATCTCCATTGCGTGCAATTGTTCATCTGGTATATACATCTTGTTACCACTCTTATGCCAGATAAACTGCCATGTGCCGCTGTATAATGCCACGCGGTGCATTGCGTCTTGCTTATTGTTGAGGAATGCTTTGAAGTCTTTGATAGTAGCATCAGGATGCTTTCCATTACGGCGGTTCTGGGGTCCCATGAATTTGGGCTTCGCCTATGACTGGGAGCTCAGTGGGGCAGCCATATCCAGACCGGAAGGGAGGACTTTGCAGGCGGGAGCACTGTTCTCCCGATGCTGAGGGAGGGCTTGGAGATTGAGCTCTCCGATTTCAGAGCAGAGAATGTGACACTGAAAGTTGATTACTCGTGCCAGGTAGTTGAGATTGTGATTGGAGGTGTACCAACCGTCCTTGAGGTTCATTTTATATGCTTCTTCATGACTCTCGGCAGAACACTGTTTCATGGCACAGAATTGACGAATCCGTTCAACCCAATGAGACATTGACTGGATCTTTGGAATGTTGTAGTCAGCATGTAACTCCTTCCAATCATCTATTTTGTGGCTGACATAATCCCAACAGGCATTCATTTCGTGCCGCCTGTTGGATGGCGTCCAACTTTCAGCATGTGTTTCGTTGTCTACCTTTCGCTTCTTCACGAGTTCCATTGTCAGGGCATGGGCTTTGGCCTTTACCTCAATGCCGGCTCGCCCGACTAGGAAAACATCTTTGGACATGTCACAACGATGCAACTCATCCTCCATGTAGCTCAATGGTGCATCATCGTCAGATTCATATCAAGCATACATATAACATTCTACCTATGCCTGTGTGCACTCAATTGCATGATTGAATATGGCACATTGAGCGGGGCTTCTGCCTCGTGGAGACTGGGTTACAACTCCATGCAGGTACCGGCTCATCTCCTTCATCTCATTCCCATCCCATTCTGAAACTCCCTCATATGACTTATTCTTTGGAGTGAGTTCATGGTGAGCAGGCACGGATAACCAGATTGCATTGTACGTTTGGAACTGTTCGTGCATCTTGATGAAGTAGAAAATCCACATCTGGAGGTGGTCAAGCATGCCGATCTGCATTGTATGGAGGAAGTTGGGCTTTGGGAGGTCGCTCACGATACAGAGAATATGTCGAAACACGTTGAATGCTTGGTGAACGTGGCGCGACCAGAGTTCGGCACTGGCAGCCGTCATGTTGGCATCACTCAGAGTTCTATTTAGGTTGCGATCCTACCGCGGGTGTTGCTTGTCAGGTGGGACATAATCGCCAAGTTAGTACTTTGGACCGTCGCACCAAAAACATACATGCCTCTCGAGATGATGTAGGTTGCTATACTCTAGTCAATGTGCAAGTCATTCTGCTGAAACCGGTTTGCAATGCCTGTTGTTGCTATATGCACAGAAAAGGTTGTAATACCAGCTCTTGGCGCTGGAATTTCGTTTAAAGATGGGAGGCTGGACTACCCGCCGGAGAAATTCGTTCAGCATGTCTACGGTTCGTTTGCCGATACTCTTCAGGCCGCTTGTGATGATTATTGCTGTTCCTGATTGGAGTCGGCAGTGGAGCAACCATTACAACACTGAACGTTGAGGGCATCAGTCGGATCTTCGAAGAAGGATTGCCAATTGTCATATATGCGGTCCACTCTCGTTTGGCGCTAGTGAAATTCGATATATGTGGTCCCTCGGACATGGAGATGAAGTGAACCGGTGAATCCCCCACTCTGAGTGTTGACTTTATCTCGATTAGCCGGTCATTATCATTGAGTATCCCGCAGCAAGGTCAGCGCCCAGTGCAGCAACGGCACCGATGAATGTTTCCATCCACTTCAGAGGAGGCCGTGGTTGAGTCTCCAAGTCAGCAATGTCTTCAACGTGTCCAAGGTAGGGAAATGCGTCCAAGTCTTCGACTGAATCATTAGTAGTGTTGAATGCATGAAACTGAGCGGGTTCAATGCGTCGGGGCATCCTGGAAATGGTCAGATTCTTCTGCAGTGCAACTTGAAGGTGTCCAGGATTGTGTAATTTGATATGTTTAATTTGGGCACGAGAATTTGGGGCCACGGAAAGTGGTCTTCTCTGCCAGTGTCAACGACATATGACGAGTGGAGTATACACTGGAGAAAGGGACTAAAGTTGGTGCTGGGCCTGAGCAGCCTGGTGTGGGGTGTAAGGTCGTGATACTTTCAGCTAATTTGAGAGATTTTTTGAGCCTCAACACCATCGAAAGGAGGTTCCTTACACTCCAGGAGTTGCAAAAATGCTGCATGTGCAATGTCCCGTAATACTATGAATAAAATAAAACCAATACAAATCCCATTAATCAAATAAACTCTGAGCGATTCAAAGACCTCGCGACGCATGATATCAGGAATGCCTGAGATACATCAATCAGATCAATGGAAACGAACAAGGCAAGATCCTGGCCCTCACCAACACGCATCAACTATCGCGTACTCTGCAACGCGACGACTGGTTTACTCCTCCCCTACCGAGCCATCCAGGCACACATCAGGAAGAAGGAAATCGCACAGAGGGACATGGGGGTGCGGGACATAGGGCAGACTGTCGACACCAGCTGATTCGCCGAGTAGCTGCTGACCCACATCTGGATCTAAGGTGTATCTGGCTGCCTCATCTGGTTGCGGAGTTGGCACTGCTGGGCGAGGTTGTTGCAGCATCACGAGCCACAGAAAATCCAGCCCACCGAAAAGAGAAGTCTCCGGAGTTCGTGGTCAGGGGCGAGGCTCCAGGGTGTGTGCCCATGGGGCAGGCGCCGGGGATTGTGGCTCTGAGGTATGGTTGCGCATCTCCTGACCTTGCTCAGCTGACACCAGTGGCTGATCATCTACGATGGTATCTACATCGTCAGCTGATGCATTTGCCAGCTCTCCCAGGTGAATCATCCGAGGTTCGTGTCCATCATCCTCATCCTCATCCTCCTCATCCTCCTCCTCCTCCTTCTCCTCCTCATTTTCCTCATCCTTATCATCCTCCTCTTCATCTTCCTCCTCTTCATCGTCACAGTCCATTTCCATATCCACATGGCCATCTAAATCAACGCCGTCTGGTGCGTCCACATCATCCTCCATGCGCATAGCCACATCAGAATCATGATCTGAGTCATATTCGCCATCCGACTCCTCGGTATAGCCGCTATCATCATCTGAGGAAATTGACCTGGCAGGTTATGCTTCTGGCTCTAAATATACCCCTCTAGTTAATCCTTGATGTCTGAGTCTGCATCATACATTTCCGTCTGCAACTGCACAGCAAAGGCATGAGAGATATCATCTCCCCCTGTGGTTGGTTTGACAATACCTTTCCCTTGACCGTTTCCCTTCCCCTTCCCGTTCTCTTCCATTGTTGCCTTCCCCTTCCTCTTCTCTTTCCCCTTCCCGTCCTCAATGGCCTTCCATTTCCCCTTCCCATCCAGTGTTCTGTTACCATTCCCGGTCCCTGTGATACTGACCTGCATGTCCTCCTCACTCTCGCCGTCGTCATCGTCATTCCCATCCTCAAGCTGGCTCCTTCCACTACACTGCGCTCCAGGATCCACCCAGTTCATATCATCATCATCCTCGTTGATTATCTCTTCCCAATTCGGTGGTCTACAGGCCAGGAAGACCCCTGGCTTGTACCGCTGGCAGCATGGCGGCTCAATGTTTGCCTTCAGATCATCGCTACAGTACCAAGAGAACCGGTGGCCAGTGTGTTTAACCGTCCCTCAGCAGGTGGTCTGCGGATCGGGGCAATCGAGTTGATCCCCGAAGACATGGAGCCGTCCCACCACCAATTCTTCATTTGGTTGCCGGTTTTGACAAACATTTGCCCAATATCTGAGCGGAAAGCTCCCCACCACTCCCACAAAGGCGAACTCCTGCTCCTGCGGTGTGGCCACATCAGCTGGAATTGTGAAAAGTGGCGAGTCATGACTGGATCAAGAAAGATTATATCATCAGAGAGGTCTTGTGCCCTCTTATCCTTGATGCCGCAAACATTGTATATCGATATGCGTCCACTGATGTGTTCCAAGATGAATACCTGTAGATGGTCACGCCCTATCCACAGGCCTCGATTAAGATATGATGTCGGCATTTTTGCCCTAGCAGTTGCCTTTCCCATTTCTTCGCCCCTGCCATTGGGTGCCATCGCTGTGGGTTGAAAATGAATCTTCATCCGAGGTGTTAGCATGATGAAACAGGTGTATGCAGCGGAAGGAAGCCCAGAAAAATTGTATAAAGTGGTGTAGGTTGACGGGTGTGTTGTAGAATGGGAGGCATCGTTTTATGCATGTCACATGATGTTGAGATAGTTCAGGATGCTGGTGGTGTGTTCAATATGGAAGGAAAAGTGAATGGAGGTGTAGGTGTGAAGAAGGGATACATATACCCGAGTTCCTGCAATTTCTTGGCTCAACTTGTGAGATATGATAATGTTGATTCATATCCTGCGATTTGTTGGTTAACAAATACAACACGGCCCAGCCTTCATCCTGCACAACCACCAGGCACCTCATGAATGAGAAGCCTTGAGATGAGATTCAGTATTAGCGGTGAGGAAAGTTCATGACACTGGGCGTTGCTTGTCATTACACACACCACTTTGACCGCTCAGACCTCATTCATCTCAGAGCAAACTGAGTAGTTCTCACATTGTCCCAACTGTGCAACCATCCAATACGGCTACCAACACCCCTAGCAGTGGAAAAAGCACACGAAAGTGATGACATAGGATAGAGAGTACGTCATTGCTCTCTTTGTGATGCTTTAAGCTCTGCCAAAGAAAGATTCCCACCGGGAAGCTGAAGATATACACCATTGATGGTTTGAAGTATTGTGTCAAGAACAGGTGCAATACTATGTTAACTGTGCCAAGAAGGCATAAACACCCTCCAAGCGGTGCAAATAGACCTTCAGATGTCACTGTAACAGTGAGTATCAATGCTGACTTTAATCTGAGTTCAATCTGATGGCTGTTGACCACATAATTGTAAGCTTTTCACGGGATCTCATTCCCAAGTATTGTCACGGATTACAGACTACTGCGGTCCACTCTGCACATCACATTTTTGTCGAATCCCTCCCAGGTCGGTCAAATAGGAGTCTGCCTCGCCTGCGATTGCCTATGGATGTAGAGAAAATTATTGATACATTTTCAACATCGAACATCTATATCGCATTATGCCTTCCCAAAGCCATCACCCTGCCACGACTCTGGTCAGAGGAAATGTTCGAAGTCTTGCTGATCATCAGACTCAACACATGTTTGGATGTTGGGGGAATTCTCAACTTCCCCAGGCTAAGAGACGCGTTTCCAGGCCGGCTGGTGAGAGGGATTACTTACAAGGAGGGAGTGCCATAACCTCTACAATCCAAGGTCAGAACTGCACCGCCTAATCTTCTTTGACCAATGCTCGGGTTGCAGTTGTCACTCAACACGTGACTTCCACCGCGTCCGCTGCACGGCGGTGGTCAATCAATTACCCAACCGCCTCACCACTTTCAAGCAGTCATAGCGCACAAGCACCCGGGGGACCCTGACAGCCAGATTGAATGTGTTGCGTTGTATCCAGCCCCGCATCCGGCATTTCGAGCACTACCACACCTCTGTGAGGTCTTGAAACCTGGCAAACGCCATCGGTGATCCAGAAGCCCACCCGATCATTACAAATCCACTGCGAACGTGAGCTAGAGAATGCAATCAGAGATATAGATAGTGGTAATTACAACTGCCGTACGTGTCTACACCTCGCTCAGTGGTCTCCAGCAGTCACAGCATCCATCGATCTGGTCACTGAGACATGACACGAGTTGTATTTGCAATGGGCAGACTCGTGGACCACTACATGTGGAATAGACGGCTGTTTATGAGTGCAAGCAACATGGAGATGTTAAGTTATGCAACATGACACCTTGCGAAAGCATTAGCTGAAGCCCCACACTGGCAGATGGTGGAGAAGTACTGGAACACCGCTATCTAGAGAACCAACATTTCATTCAAACCATTTGAGGCACGCACATGGGAGATCTTGAACGAGGTATGCTGAAGCAACGGCCCACGTTTGATAGTACACACTCAAACCGCTACCAGGCTCGAGCCCAAGTAAATACAATTATATCCCATTTCATTCAATCAGCAAGGGACAACATAGCAGAGCTTTATGATCTCCATCACTTTGAATCTGATGTGGAGCATTTGGAATTCTTTGATTCGCCTCGGGCAGACAATATGTATCGTTTTCCGGTCGCAGGGCATGTGGAAGGTGGTGTACGCGGTCCAAATGCAAGGTAGAGAGAGTCGCAAGCTGCTAACGAATAGCCTGTGTCCACTTCGCTTCCAGGCGGAAGCAATCCCTGGGTTTATCTGCATCAAATTTTATCATTGGGCGAATAACCGCGCTATGTATGATGATGGATTTTATCATTCCATGATTGACGACAAGGACAGTTATATACCCTCACAACTGATCATGTTTACCTGCACCGCGTTGCAACATGCTCTCCTGGAGTGGTAAAAGAAGAAAGGTGTTCATCTGAAAGCATCCAAGTCAAAGCTGAAAGTGAACAGACCTGATCACTCAAACTACTTCACCTACAAGAATGACGCTGGTAAGCACGCATCCTGCGGCGCTGCAAGGGGTGTCATGTGGTCAACCTCGCCTGGCGTTGCGGACTCGTATACATACTTGATCAATACCTGGGACACACATCCGGAGAGCAGGAAACAGAGTTTGTATAAAACCACCTTAGCGACAGTCAGCGTCACATCCAACTGGCAGAGAACCCAACCCCTGCTGTGGAGATCAGCGTGGAAGCAGCAGGTGTTGACAGTGCTATTCTTCTTGACTATTTCACCTCTGGAGTGGCTCTTGAGCTGCCTGAGTTTGGATGCACTGACCCAAACATCCAGATAGACAACATTTGCATGGATGACGAACTGCATTTCGGGATGCCAGGGGGCAGCGGCGATTACAAAGATGAAGGTGATAAAAGCAACGAGCGCGATGCTATCCCCACCACCTGCCGGCGACGCTGGGCCGCAACTGACCTCGAGAGGATTGACCTGGTAACCAGTGATGACAAAAGGTTTCAGGGTGACAATGGCGACAATGCAGATGCGAATGAGGAGGAAGAAGCATCACAAGCCGATGATGTATCAATGCAGAATGTGGGGGACTGAGGGATTGTACAAGAGAGTGTGCAGATTGGACAGTATATTTCGGACCTGTATAATACGACAATGGCGAAGCGAATGCAACCGAAAGCGATTTAACAGAAGCGAAGACTGTACTGTGATAAGTGACAACATCTCAATCGTAAACATATATGTGGATAGTGCGGCATCGGATATATCGCAATAGCGGAGAGGGAAAATGTGGCACTCGGCTGGAGAAAGTCATAAACATTGCCAGGCATTGTTTAAACAGCTACAGCATAACTGCAGCCACTGCGAAGAGTGTATCACACCTGTCGTTCTGATGGTTGGTATATGTGACCACATTTCACGTTCAAAGTGAAAGATGTAAGTATGCAATGCGACCTGTTGCCTGGTCAGCGGAAGCCATGCAATTCTCCGTTAGAGGGTACGAGGTTCACTCAGAGCCATCAGAGCTGTCTGGAACTCCCGGGTGTTGCCAACTGAAATTAGGGTGGTTGCTGATGATACTGAACCAAGATCCAAATCATTCAGATTGCTGGACTGAATATACACACTGGAATAGGTGTGTGGCTAGATGCTATACACGTGGTGTTAGTAAAGGTTCCGGTCCGTCACTTCGGGTCCGGGTCCGGATCCAAACCGAACTGTTGCCAAATTGGTGTTCCCAATGGTCAATTGATCCGAACAGTCCACTTGGGTACGGATCAATGGTAAACTCCCAACCTGTCTGAATTGGGTGGGGTGTCAGCGGGTCGATCAGGGGGTCCATCTATAGATACATATCAGGCTCCTGTATTTGCAGTTTGTTAATAGTATCTTATCAAAATCGTGTTTTCAGCAACCAATGATGCGCTTTTGCATGTTGTGCTGTTTGCAATATCGATTAATTTGGTATCTGTGTTTCACCTTTGATATATGGTATTTTTGCCTAACAAGGCGGTCAATAACACAGTTATGCGCGTGAAGATCCCCGCGATGCCTTGATGACGAAATATGCAACACCTGAAACTGTTGATGCTCCATTGACACCCAATTTCAGGATGTGGCAGGGAGCTTGTTGCTGTTGTTTTTGCCAGTAAAGGGTGCCAATATCTGATAAATGGATGTCTGCAACCAATCAGAAGATAAATTGCCCAAGATGGAAGGCTGGAAATCGTTGACGCTCCGATGACGCTCGGTCAGAGAATATGGCAGTGACCGTGTGGCGATCACATCCGCCTATAAAAGCTGTCAACACGTCTGTTATGAATAACAACAACTAAGTGACTGGTGAATTACCGTACTTACAAGACCACAAATCGTTGCCGCTCCATTGACACTAATTTTAATGTATTGTCCATTCAATATTTGCTGCTGCTGATGATTGTGTTCATCATGATTTGAGCTTATTGGTTATCTTTCTGTCCGATGGAGACACGGCCCTGTGGCAAAGCTGAGCGGCGTAATAATCTTCCACTGTTCACTCCCACATGACGAAAAATGATGGATCTCGCCAAAAGATTCAAAGCGCCTGCTATACATCTGTTTATCAACCGATATTCACAAGCAACTTCTCACCCTTTGCCCAACATACATCTCTAACTGAAACTCTTGGTCAAGCTACGTAAAGAAGCTGGTGAACCATTGACGCATTCTGTCCTACTTGTTCTTCACTCCGTTATGTCTCCTCGTGTCTATTGCATTGACCGTCACCAACACCTTTTGAGCCTGTCTCTTTTACTTCTGTGTTGGCCGAACCAATCAGGAGACATTTTGCGCTGCACTCACATCCTGCTGCTCTGGGAAGTCCGGCTGCTCGATGTGATTGTTGTGCTCTATATCAGATTCATCGTCTGCCACACAATCATCTTCGCTGTCATTTGGATCATCAAAGTCGCCATTCCAATTTAGCCAATTTTCAGTGTCCAAAATGCATTCAGGTGCGCAATCCTCGTGACATTGGACTACATGATGGTTGATTTTCCGGATTTGGCGGACATTTAAGATTAGACTTTGTCCTCCTGGGAGGTCCTTTGCAGACAAAGCTGGTAGCAAAGGTGATCTTTCTGACAATTTGAATGCAGCAGCACCATCATGTTGAGAGAGTGACCAGGGGGGCGTAGACAATCACTTCTGAATCCGAGATGAATCCAATGGCTGTCATCTGCTTGCTTTGAGCGCGTGATTCCTTCTTTGTAGCATGTAGGTTCTGGCTGCCCTGCCACATCTCCAAAAAGTCGTGGACATTGGCCATTCTGTGCAATTTCCTTTCCTCCGCCTCTTTCTTCATTTCCGAGTTGTTTTCTGTGTTCGTCGTATCTGATACTGGGTTATCGCCCGCCCAAATGCCGTTTTTAACTTGAGCAAACTGCCATACAACGACTTCTTCATGAAGGGTCTCACCTGTGGTTTTTGACTGCCTCCAGCCAATAGCATCTCACCCAAGGGCGGAACTGGCCTGCAGTCCGACAGCATGGGGTATGATCGAGACTATGTCGTGTGCCGCATTTGAGACATCAGCGTACTCTGAGTGCGTTTCCTCTTGTTGGCGCCACCAGTCGGTTATGTCCGGTATCCATAATGTACTGCTAATCCCCATTGGGTCAGAGTGGTAATCATTGAGATTGGGATTAATTTGCCCCCAGGTCTTTGGTGCTTCAGGGGTTGAATTCAAATAGAGCCTGGCGGCGGTCAATATACGTACTGTGTGATCGCAGAGTCCGGGTGTTGTCTTGGCTACATTGTCCTGTGTTAAGTATTCTTCTTCATCGCTGGACATTTCATATGGATCGAAGAATGAATGACAGGATCCAGAAGCCGTCAGGAAGGGACGAGATCGCTGCTCGGTAACCTTTCGTGTTTATTGACCGTCACACGTCCATGTTTCGCACAGTATTCACTCTCCATGTACTCCAGAACGGCCGCTTTGTAATGGGTAGTATAGGATGTCTCGTCCTCAGGATCAATATCTATTCCATTGTCCCACTTGCTAAACGATCGCAACTTCTGGACAGGATCAAGGATATGTGAAGAAATGAGAAGCATGCCCATCGTTGGAGTCACTTCAGCATAGTATTTTGACAGCTTCTGTCCAGCTAACTTGACAGTGAAGAACAAGTCTTGCTTCCATTGAGTCTTCTTCTCAGCCAAAGCTTACATCACGCCATCCATATGATTGAACATGTTATTGTACACTGTGATAATGTGATCCAATGTGACTGTATGTCTCTTCGACATCCAGAGGGTCCAATATCGAACTGGCCTCAATGCTTCCATGACATACTTCACAATGGTCCATTCATCTTGAGTTGTGAAAAGTGGCTGATAATCACTGTTTTTTGGATTTTGGAGCCACTTGTGTGTGAATTGGTGTAATCAGTCGGCGCGCTTGAGCAACTCCAGTGTTCAGTTTCTACATGTTTTTACATCCATAATCGAAAGTGCTGCAATGCAGATTTTCACTTTCTGACAGTCAAAGAACTAGTTTCGGGGACCAGTTGGCAGTGTAATCAATTCCACAAGCATTCTCTGTTATATCAACATCAGTTTCCGGATTTTCAAAATCTCATGAAATAAGTACTTTCTCAATGATCTTTGCTAAACCTGTTCTCATGGCCGACACCTTGTTGATTCTGGCATTGCCCACTTTTCGAAGTCCTTGACTCTTCCCAATGTCTATGCTTTCATTCTCTCCAAATTGCTGATCGCACTCATGAGCTTCCCATGACTTGGTGCGGCCTTTCACACCGAGACTGCTCTTGAATGTACCTCAATCCTGCTGTATAACGTGTGCCATGCATGGTATATGGTTCCTCAATGCAGGCCACTCGATTCCAGAGGCCTCAAGTGTTGATTGCAGCTTGCGTGTCATCAAGTAATTTGAAGAAGCATTATCAGTCGTAATAACAACCCAATGGCCGTTGGTAAGCTCAAAACATTCAAGCTCATCCTTCAAATGTACGGATAGCCTTGCTCCACTATGTTGGCCCTTGATCTATCATCCTTAATTAGCTTTCGAAAACGGAAAAGAGTAGGTAATCAACCTCATCAAAAGTGAGTTGAATATCACACAAAGCCCAATATCGATCCATATAGTATGCAATGACCGATGTGATAGCAAGTTTGTTCGTTCATGTCCATCAGTCCAAACCTAAATTAACTTTATTTCATAATGGCAACTGCTTCTGAATTGCATCCACCTTCAGTGCATATTCCCTCCAGCAAATGTTGCTCAGGGTTGTAGCAGATGGCGGCACTAGGTCATCGTGCAATGCCCAATATGACCGTCTTAGCTCCAGATTTGATATAGTGTTCTATGGATTATGAGCAGAAACAAAACCCAACATGAGGTAGCGATTCCACGTGTCTTGGTGAAATTCGGAAGTTTCAAAGTCCATAGCTGCCTGTTTGGAACGTTTTGTCTGTCATCTCGATCAATATGGAATAACGTGGATATCAAATATGATTCGACTCTGTGAACTTACTATTGTGATTCCTCGACTTCCTTGCCCCTTCATGATGGCCAAAGCAGTGTCATTGACCATTGAACTAGTCAATTCAGTAACCTCTGACTCTGTTAATTCATCTAACTTTGGGATGTGAGCTTTTGCCAGCAAGTGTTTCCCCATTGAGCTGGTCCCATGTTCTGATGGATGGCAAAGAACTTGGTGACAAATGATATATATGATGCCAGGGCTGCCAGTCTCCTCAATTCCGCAGTGTGAATAGAATCGCCACGAAGGAGCATGACTAGAAGTATTCCAATCACTTGGCCGCTTCGACCCTACATTTATTGAAGCAGACCAGGCATGGAAGATGATTTGTGAAGTAAGGTCGCGTATATGACGAATGAAGACATGTTCGTTTTTGGAAGAGATCATATCCTTGATCAAAGAGGTGTTGAAAGATTGTAAATCCGACATGGAGGTAAGAAGTGGAAAGCTGGGTAATCCGACTCGAAAGACTGCCGAAAGTAACCTTACAGTATAGCAGACTGCGGGTTCTTAAATATTGACTCTACAGCTACTAGCAAAAAATCAGATCTGTAAGACATTGCATGCATATTTCTGAAGTTGGATACAAGGACAGATTGCAAAGACTGACTGTGTAAAACTGGATTTAGGAACAGCACAATGCAGTTCATTGCTGTGTAGCATTCTGAGCTTCGACACAAATTGTTCATCCTCCTTGGGCACTCAATTGTAGGAAGCAGATGCGATATCATCACTAGCATTTTTGCCAATAAACACCGCTGATAGGTTTGCTGTGGGTTATTTCCATTCTATTGCCATTAGATTATCCAAGATGCAAGATCAAAAATCGTTGACACTCTGTTGACGCACCGATGACACTCATTTTGGGACATGGTTACGATCTTGTCCTAAGCATTTTTACCTCATACGGCGGCCTATAGTTCAATTATGGATCAACACAGTCGCAAAGCCCCTTGATTTTCCAAAATGCAAGACTTGAAATCGTTGACGCTCCGTTGTTGCTCATTTTTAGAGCATTGCGATGATGTCATCGAAAGGATTTTTGCTTAGAAATGCGGCCAATAGTTCGATTATGTCCTAATGTTGCCGCACAGCCGCTGCAATTTCCACGATGCAAGGCCATATGTCATTGATGCTCGGTTGACTCTCATTTTTCAGACATTGTAGCAATGTTGTCGCACCAATTTTCGCCTAGAAAGATGGCCCATAGTATGATCAAAGCGTAATGTTACTGCTCAGCTATTGGATGTTGGAGGATGCATGACCAAAAGTCGGTGACGCTCTGCTGCCGCTCATTTTCAGGACATAGCAGCAATGTTGTTGGAACAATTTTGGCCTAGAATGGCGGCCGATATTTCGATTATGGATTTACGTTGCTGCACAGCCCTTCCATTTTCCATGATGCAACGCCAAATGCTGTTGACGCTCCGTTGATGCTCATTTTTAGGACATATCAATGATGTTGCCGTACCCATGTTTGCCAAGAAACACTGCCAATAGTTTGATTATGAGTTAATGTCACCACGCAGCTCTCTGGATTTTCCATGTTGTAATGCGAAAAATCGTTGACTCTCCATTGACGCTCATTGTTAGGAGGTGGCAACGAGCATGTCATTTGCCTTTTTCGCTATCATGCCGAGCAATCCATTCACTTTGTCAGAATGTGACAATGCCGCCCATTGATTGCCAAATGTGTATGACAAGAAATCGTTGACACTCTGTTGATACTCACATTAATCACATCGAAACAGCCTTTGTACACTCAATCATTGTATGCCACCATTCCCATACACATTATTGACATCCAATGTTGCGTTCGTATGTATTATCGTTTACATCTAGGGGATGTCATTCAACTCAATTTCAGGTCAACTGCTATCCACATTATTCGAGTGAGACATGACATGGCCTAATCACATTCCTGCGCTCTCAGCCGGCAATTTGCGGTATGTTGATCATTTCACTAGTTTTGGGTAAATATAGCTCGACTATGTCACTTTTCCTCATCCAGCTCCGTCTCCTTGGTTTCCATGACGTACCATAAGCAATCTCAAACATCTCAACCATGTGCACGAGGTCAGTGTGGAGAGTTAAGCAGTTCGATACATGGATGAATGTTGCATGACAGTTGTCGTTCAGACAGATTGGTCATAATCACTGACTGCTCTTTCTATGACACGTATGACATCACTCACTTAAATTTTGTTAGTATATTTTGTCACTAATATAGCTTTGGCTTTATCACTTAACCGTCACTTGCAGATAGAAATCGAACCTGTTGGCCATTGTTCTGCGCCATTTGGATTTTAGAACTTCCATATGGTGCGTTCGATCCTTGCACATGCACAGACAAAGTATCATGTCTCACAATTTGGTCACTGAAATCAAGAAACAGCTGACACAAAGCAAAATTGGTAAACAAATTGCTTTTCATCAAGATATGACGTTGAAAATTACACTGTGCATATGTATTCATCTGGTAATGCGGGAGCCGTCACCAAGTCTTCGTCTGAATCCGCAATCTATATGGTGATTCACTGAAGGCTATAGGCAGTGGTATAAGCTTACTGGTTCAACAGGCTTCGCTTTCAGCAATGGTGATGTATCGTGCTCTGTGGTGGGCTCAAAACCGCATATGCTTGTGTTCAACTGCGGCATCACAGAACCAAGCCTAATACGTGTACTTCGTGGTCGAGAAGTCCCTTGCGGCATTTGGGATATTCCGGGGACAATCTCAAGAGACTTGATAAGCTCTCCAAATGTTGTCACTGCATGGGCTGCAGCGTCATCATCCGTTTGCGGTTGAACGATGGCCAGAACCCTCAATTTGGATGTGCCGTACCTCTCATTTCTTACACAGAAGTATTTAGCTGCATCCTCGCATCCCAGGTGTGTCAATTCATCAAGCTTTATTTGCTTCTGCCGAAACCTCTCCATGCACTGCTGTACTGTATTGGTGATTGTGCCCATCACCCAGCCAGGTTCGTCATCGTCGCTCCTCCTGCCCTGCTTTGTCTCTTCATCATCCTCATCTTCCCAATCCTCCCCATTGTCGGAACCTGCAAGATCACTCAGACTGTCTCCGATTGCAACCAGCATCTCCTCAAACGTGTTTTTGGGCTCTCCGGCCGTCAATCTCGCAATTTTAGCATGCTTCATATCATCCTGCTATTACTGAACCGCTGCCTCTGTGTCTTCAACTCGCTTTCCTGCCCCAGCGGTTTCTCTCTCAACATAATCCTCAACCGGTTTCGCTTTTGCTTCATTGCTTATGAAGTGAGTTTCTCGTCGTTTCTCCGCTGCAAGCTTCTTTTTGGATATCAAGTTGCGCAATGCCCCAAGGGCTCGGACTCTTTCAGCTGTCAAGCCGCTCTTGCCTTCATTCGCTTGATGATGTCGTTGGGTAGACCGCTTTGTTGATTTGCCGTATCTGCCTGCCTTAAGTGGTGAAAAGTTTTTTTCAGACCATTGACCATTGTTGTTTGTGTTGACATTGTTGTTAGGCAAGATGTTGGATGTTGCAAGATATGGACAATATGGAGGCAAGCTGCATCTTTTATGTCAAGGTTAGTATGTTTACTCATCTAGAACAAAGCAAAATCTCCCATTTGACTGTCAATAAATCGGGATTAGTCAGGCTAACATTACAACATGACTGGATGGTTAGCATCAGTTTCCTGTATCATCCCGGGGATTCTTTGAGGCAAACATCAGCAGACATCCTTTTCCTCAAACAATGTCCTATTTGAAGCTGATAATCATGTGATTTCGGCAGTGGTACACAGCAATCTTTCCCTGTTAACAAACAAACAACAACGGACTGGCATATTGCACATCACAGGGATGTGGGAAACCCCTGCAACTTGCAGCTATATGCAGCAGAATGCATCTTGAGTATAACGAATATGTTGGCAGCAGATTCTTCCATTCTGACATGATGCTAACTATATAATCCTCAGGACTTCCCACTTCTTTTCGTTATCATCTTCCTCTCCTATTCCACACCAGCAAATGATGAATACACAACCACCTCAGCCAGGTCTGAGCGGATCCAAATCCAGCCGATTGGCAGGCACTTCGTCAAATACGTTACTTATCGGCACACAGCAAGAATGCAGAAAACAGTTAGTCCAGCGCGACGCTGCCAATGCAGCCACAAGAAATTTGACCAAGGATGCACATTTCAAAATCGTCCGTAAGATTGGAAGCAGCATGAATAAGAAGCAGCATGCAGTAGGATGTAAGTATATCCATACCATGGTCAACAGCCGTCAATTAACTGTATACCATACAGCGGGTACACGCTGACAGCTACGTGACCAATGTATCGCTGGCCATGACGGGAAACCTCCATGATCAACCAAGGCAGCTATTTGCACAGTCCGCCAAATCCAACGTCATGATGTTATTAGCGCAGGGATTTTCACGGACGAATTTCCTGATATGCATCCCCGAGAGGGGATGAAACAGGCTGTATTCACCTGAGAGGGGGCTATGGAAGTGTATGTGGTTGAGGTAATAGCTGTATCTCATTGTTTGAAGCAGCAACGAATTTCTTGTAGATATTCAACATGTCCGCTACGATGGCATGGCAAGAAGGTCGTGTACAGCTGGAACGGTCCAACATGCGCCTGGACTTGAACATGGGCAAAATGGCCAAGGAAGTGTTTTTGCGCGCCGCAATAGGGGAAACGCAATATCTAATCAAGCAACCTCGCACCAAGGTCCGAGAAGAGAAGATGCGGGGTGTTGAGTTTCCTGGGCTTGACAAGGTGAAGGCTGCGAGAGAAAGACACCCGGCTATACTTTGTCAAAATCACACGCCCAGATGCCTTCCTTGCCCAAATGGCACAGCAACCAATCGGCAGACACATTGGAGACGCCGAGGAACATGTGCACCTCCGCCCACCTGACGCAGACAGCAGACTCCGGAGCCGACTCAAAAGCCTACTCCGCAGCAGACGCCAGCTCTGCCCAGAACACCACCAACCTCATCCGTTAAGACTTCCGGAGCTCAATGTCTCAAAATTCTCAATTTGCCAGCCGGATCTGCGTATTCACATAGATATCTTCCCTGTGCTGAATCTTCTACCCTCGATACATCTTCCTAGGATAGCAAGCACCATACAGATATTAATCCAGATATGCTGCCTGATGAAGGAACATCCACTGCTCAGTTCACTATCTGTTGTATGGTAATGCAGCTAACATTCATTTTGAAGACCTAAGCAGCTTATTGAGTGAACATGGCAGTGACGACTAGCATTGATCGAATGACATGGAATTTCGGAGACAATTATTATCCTGAATTCACAGATACTGTAAAGTATACTTTGCAGGATATATTTGTATGTAATAATAAAGAACAATGTAGTGATCAAGAAGAAAGTAAATGAAAATGCGAGAAAGGCTGCCAAATCAACTTGAATGATTGACTACTCCAAATCAAATGATTGCATATGGTGGATACACCCGTGGCAAAATGAGCGTCAACAGAGTGTCAACGATTCTCGGTCATGAATCTTGGGTAATCTTGTGGGCGATAGGTTGCAAATAGTCATAAATGAAGTATTCGCTGCCTGTATGGGTATAAGAGAAAGTGAACCGCTCCTTGCCACATCATGAAAATGAGTGTAAACGGAGCGTCAACGATTCTTGGTCATATATCTTGGGCCATCTGGGCGGTGATAGGTAACAAATAGTCATAAACGAAGTATTGGCTGCCTTTATAGGCAACAGAGAAAGTTAAACGCTCCCTGCCCCATCATGAAAATGAGCATCAACAGAGCGTCAGCAATTGTTGGTCATGAATCTTGGGTAAGCTGGGGGGCGATATGTTGCAAATTGTCATAAACAAAGTATTGGCTGCCTTTATAGGCAGAAGAGAAAGTAAAATGCTCCCTGCCGCATCATGAAAATGAGTGTCAATGGAGCATTAACGATTCTTGGTCATGTATCTTGGGTAATCTGCAGGGCTATAGGTTGCACATAGTCATAAAGGAAATATTGGCTGCCTTTATAGGCAAAAGAGACAGTGAAATGCTCCCGGCCCCATCATGAAAATCAGCGTCAACGGAGTGTCAACGATTGTTGGCCTTCTGTTATGGTTAATTACAGCGCAATGTAGCCATTATTGTCAATATACATGGTTTTGACTGTTTTGGTACCCTAAAAGGCTCACGAGTACCCAGTGGTAGCTCTGTGAATGATATGCGTTTTTACTATCCCAGAGGATATCCCGGGGATATTCCGTACACATCTGCCCATACAGGCTGCCGTATCCTTGTGTATGGATGCTTGTGATCAAGCGCCACTCATATTACGGAAGATGCAAGACCCAAAATCGTTGACCCTCTGTTGACGCTCATTTTCAAGATGGGTTAGGGACTGTTTTGCTTGCTTTTTTGGCAATAAAGGTGGCCAATACTTTGTTTACGACTGTATTTGACCTGTCGCACCTCCAGAGTACCCAAGATACATGACCAACAATTGTTGATGCTCTGTTGACGCACAGTTTCAGGATGCGGTAGGGCACGTGTGTCGATTCGTGTTGATCATTAAGGGAGCCAATACATCGAAAATGAACTGTGACGTACCAATGTCAATATTTAGCGATCAACAGTAGCATGTCAGAATGCGACCATCAATGAGATACCCGAAACAAGCAACCAGAGATTGGAACTGACGGGTCTAGCGAATCCAGGCTTAAGCGGTGGGTGAACACGGACGGGTTCGGGTTTGGCTCCCCAAGAGTCAGCGGGTCGGGTTTTTGGACAGGTCTGGTTCTGAATCGACCCATATGTGCGGTCCAAACCCGGACCACTGGCGGGTCTCCCGGACCCATTCCTAACACTCTATACACATTTGACCCATTCCACCGGCATGTAAGCTAGACAGCCACCATCTTGGAACAAAGTATGTTACCTGACAAATTTCAAAGTATGCATGCAAGTTGTACCTCCCTGTAGCAGTATGAATTCATAATATCAAACCTGCTCCATCATTGGATCCCATTACAGATGATCCCCTTCCCAGAGGAAGAATGCTACACCCTTCCACTGTTGAGCTTGATAGTCCAGAGGAATCTTAATCATCAAGGGTGCCAAATTCTTAAATGCAATGTCAACAGTCATTATGTTTGATCATGTAAAATGAAGATAATGCTTTGATGTGGGAATATGCGATGTTCATTGATGGAGTACACACTATTACCGAATTTCATAGAAAGCATTCATAGCAATCTGGATCGTGTGGGAATGATCTCAAAGAACCTCAACTCTACACAGGTCATACTTGTATGGCACAGAGTTACTGCTGAAGCCAGGTATAGATGGGTGAGTCAGAGAATAATGCACAGATACTGGGTGACATTGCAGGATGTGGGGATTGCATGAGGATTCTATATAGAGGTGGTGGGATATTTTGGTATGATAAGGAAGTGATTAAAGATGTTGTGACATTAGGGGATATAGCTTGGTTGTTACGATAAGAGTGTGTTAAGTGGTGTGTAGAATCATGAGTGAGGATTTGGATGGAATATTGGAGCACAGAAAGTTAGTTAAGGGTAACCAATGAAATGTATCTAATCAGAGGATATTTGATATTGTAATATTTCCCTATTCACTCTCTGTACTCGTTCTTTTGTACAGCAAACCAATTGATGACTCAGGAAATGATGTCAAACTCTGTGACTTGGTTCTTGATATGCACTTTATGTTGATCATTCCAATATCTGATATCACATTTTAGTTAACAATATTACCTCAGTACAACTCTGTCTGTTACAGTCACTGTAACCAGATTTTACCATACCTTACGCTCATGGTATTGACAATTGAATATTGGAGAGAGCAGAACTCCATATCAGATTTTGCAGAGAAATCTGCTGCTGGCCGCTCACAGAGTGTGAGGTGTGACTATATGTACATGCAGTCAGTCTAGGACTGATGGTTAGAATGGCAATGAAAATATCAATGGAAATAGCAATGGTAATGGTAATGGTGATGGTGATGGTGATTGGGATAGTAATGGTGATAGCAATAGTAATTGTAATGGTAATGGTAATGGTAATAGTAATGTTAATGGTAATGGCAATGGAAATAGTAATAGTAATGGTGATGGTGATGGTGACAGCAATGGTACTACAAGTACTCAGTCAAGCAGGTTGGCTACATCATTGTCAATGTTAAAGATTTAACAGACTTAAAGCCATCTATTGGCCAAAGTTTCCACACACTGACAGTATGTATATTGCAAAAAGTTTGCAGTGAAAAACTCTACTTCTTCCAAAGTACAGTTTTTCCAAACATGGCTCTCTCCGGTAGGCTTCCAAGCCAGCCCTCAATGAGGTTCTCAAGTACATATTCAAGCAGACATTCAAGCAGGCTTTCAAGTGCCAGTGTGCTGCAATGTGGACTCATTGCAATAGTGTATACAGTACTGGTATAAAAGTGAAGACTGCAGGCAGTAAAGATTAGTGTAAGTCTAGCTCTAGCCACCTGCCATATATTGATCCATAGGTTCACATGCACATCTCTTTGAATCAATGAGAGATAACTATAGGTTGAATATCATATAGAGGTCAACAGGATGGCTGCTTTGGGCCATACTGTTGTACAGTGGCGCCTACATGAGTAGTCGAGTGTGTGTGGACATTTGCAGAGGTGTGAGTATTGTATCGCGTAATGAGACATGTCGCATCAACATAAGGTCAATCGATGACTAATCGCACTAACTACAAATGAGGGAAGTTACATCATAGTCCTAGGCATAGTGATATCCATACTCCCAATCAGCAAAACACTCCTCCAGGACGGCTATTACATCCATTTCAAACCAAAACGGTGGAGAAAGGAAAACTGAAGCCAATCAAACATCATCGGTCTCCTTGAATTATACATGCCCAATCAATTCACTTCCTGATGCCATTCCCAAAGCCATTTCCAATTCCAATTCCAAGTCCATTTCTGAGTCCAATTCTGATCATTCCCACTGCAGCACGCTGCTTCAAGATGGCAGGCTTTGGCAGCGGCATTGTGAAGCAGTCAGCACGCATCTCAGCAGTAGGTATGTAGCTCAGGTCAATCTCTCCATCTCTAGCCATGTCTGCAGAAAGATAGTACTTTGTTGCAAGGTGTGCGACTGCAGTATCCTGGTAAATTAGATTCTTGATGCTCACGATCAGTGACTGTGAATCAAAAAACTCTTGAGGGATAGTAGGGATACAGAGCTCATTCAAGAGATGCGAGATCTCTGTGACTCTCATGCAGCCTACTCCAAATGCAGAGTATTGGGCATCAGTTGTGGAGTGGGTAGTTGACATCTGTTTTCTTGAGCTGCAGTTGACTGCTCCTCTACAGGTGATGACTAGTCCGGTTGTCGATGCATTCTCACCCAGGCATCCAGCATAGTCCGAATTGACATAACATCCAAGTGGTCCTCCTACTGCCCTTCCGAATCGCAGTGGGAACTTCTTCATCCAGTCGAGGTACAGTAACACGCAATTCAGTGCTACCACATGCTCATTGCTCCAATCACAATTTTTCCGGCTCAGAACTCCAATGGCATTGGTGATATCAGGCTGAGTGGTGATCATCACGTACAGAAGGCTACCCATCACCGATTGGTATGTGCACTGAACGCAGGCTTCTTCGTTGGGCATCCTCTTGTGAAGAATAATTGATATTTGAATGGCAACTGATCTGGACTGATCCAATGTGAACATCGCCATCATCGTCCGAGGGTAGCTGTGTTGATGGATGTCAATGGTCTGATGCGCCCAAATGGGTTCAATGCTCATGTCGAAATGGAAGCAGACACTCCCAAGATCACGCATCCAGAACCTATTCCTCATCTGATCCTTGCTATGCCCAATCAAGCCGCAATTAAAAATGATAACAAAATCATGATCGTACAAATCCACTGTGGCATCAACTATAACTCGATCCTGATCGCGGAGTATGAATAGTCCACTATCGATGAGTAATGCGACAAACCCAATCGAGGTCACAAAGTCCTTAAAAGTGCCACACCACATGAGCGAAGACTGCTTCAGGCCATAAGGAGGCTTTCCCAAGCAGAGTACCATCTTTTGCAAAGCCTTTAATCTGTGATAATTATATCTGTTCCCATTCTGAAGGAAATGAAAATAACGCTGCAGCAGGTTCATATATATCATTTCTTCCAAGTCAACTTCCAAGAAAGCAGTGCATACGTCTAGTTGATGGATCTCATGATTGTACATCACAGCGGTCACAAGTGCCAACTTAATGTGGCCCAAGCGAACAGTTGGTGCATCCATAGCCTAGTTGTCAATGCCTTCAATCTGGTAATTTCCTCCACAGACTAGCCTGGCATCAAACCGCTGCACATTGCCTGCACTGTCACACTTGATCGTAGATACCAAATGACATTGCGAAACCTTTCTCCTTTCCGAAAGCCACACGAAATCACCCTAGACTTCATGATAATCAATTGCATCTAACTCTTCCTTCATTGCTGTATCCCATTTCTTGGCGATCACAGACTCTGTTGCTCCTGGTGTTAGCAATGGTTCCAGACCGTCACTTGGGGTCTGGCACAAGGTCGGAACCGAACAGTCCATTCGGGTCTGGATCGATTGAACTCTTCCAACCTGTCTGAATAGGGCGGGTTTTCAGCGGGATCTCCAACGGGTCCATCTGTAGATTTATATGATGTGCTTGTTTTTGCAGCATGATAACTGTATCTTACCAAAATCACTTATTCAACATCCAGTAATGGCTTTTTGCATGTGTTGAAGTGTGCAATATCAATTATTTTGGAATCGGTGTTTCTCCTTGTATAGTTTGCATTTTCGTCTGTCAAGGCAGTCGGTAAATCTGTTATGTGCTCAAATATCTGCCCGATGCCTTGGTTACACATTACCCAAGATCTGGAATTGTTGACGCTCGATTGACGCTCATTTCAATGATAGGGTAATGATGATATCATGCACTGTTATGACTGAAAACGCAGCCATTATTTGATCTCTTAATTATTGCCACAATGTGACACTCAGATTAGCAAAGGTCCAACATCCAAAATCTTTGATGCTCCGTTGAAATTCATTTTCCAGATGAGGCTGGGAGCCTTTCGCTTTAGTCTTTGCCCTTAAAGGCGGCAATATAGCATGTATGGATGTCTGCAACCAGTTGCCATTTAGGTGACCCAAGATGCAAAGCCAAAAATTGTTGACACTATGTTGACGCTCATTTTCAGGATGGGGCAGTGACCATGTCGTATTCTCTTTTGCCTATAAATGCGGGCAATACATTCATTATCTATAACCACTACCACATCACATTGTAATTACCGGACTGACAAGACCAAAAATGGTTGGCGCTCCATTGGCACACATTTTCAGGATGTGGCAGGGAGTGTGTTGCTGCTGTTTTTGCCCTGAAAGGTTGCCAATATCTTATGAATGGATGTCTGCAACCAATTGGATATTAGATTTCCCACGATGCAAAGCTTAACATCGTTGATGCTCCATTGATGCTCATTCCCAGAATGGGGAAGTGAATTGGTAGCTGTCTGTTTTACCTATACAGGCTGCCAATACGTCGGGTACGCATAACAGCGACCAAATGACTTTTCACAAACCAAACTTGCAACACCACAAATCGTTGACGCAACGTTGACGCTAACTTCAATATATTCTCCATTCAAAATGTGCTGTTATCGATAATTGCACTCATAATGATTTGTACTTATCGGATTCCTTTCTGGGTGATTGAGACTCGGCCCTATTGCAAAGCCAAGCCCCATAATATTCTTGCACTGTTCGCTCTCATTCTATCAAAATTTGTAAATCTTGCTAAATGATACACTGCGCCTGCTGTACAGCCACCGGGAAAAATGACCGTACCTAACGCATAACTCATGGAGAAGCTGTTTGTGGGCCAGTAATACATAGTATATTTGACGCGTGGCACTATGAAGTCCTATGGACTTGCGCCTGGATGCAGACAGTATTATATCAAGTGTACATGATGACTACAAATTGTGCTTGATTACATGAGACGAGGGAGAGCCAGAGGTCCGATGCCTGGGGCCAGCATTTCTTGACATGTAATGCTATGGAACGTGGAAGAGCTGGAGGAATGATGACTTGCGTCAAGTATTTTCTACATATCGAGCTATGGATCGCAGGAGAGCCAGGACCGATTTCTCTTGCCAAGTAATTTCTACATATCAAGCTATGAATCGCAGGAGAGCCAGGACTGATGCCCCAGGTCGAGTAGTGTCTACATATCGAGCTATGGATCGTGGGTGAGTCAGAAGCCTGTTACCTCGTGCAGGATTCATACAGATGGAGCCATACAATGCGGGAGGGTTCGAGCTATTGCACACCTGACGCCCTGTGGAGACTGTACCTACTTCTACTCTTCATCGTCCTCAACCTCCTCGTCCTTCTCATCCTCCGCTGCTTCGTCCTCTTCGTCCTCGTCAATGCGGGCAATTCCGTTCCTACAGTATTCCTCTGGCCTAGCAGTGTCATCGTCAGTCTGCATGTCACCATCAGCTTCCGGTGGTTTGGGCCAAAAATGATTGAACATGACTAGGTCGATAGTGTTATTGACATAGTTGAATCTGGTACCGGGGATGTGAATCAGGTGCGCAGCTTCCCATATGCACTTCATATAAAGTACTACATAGTCCGCCTGTTTCCGACGGAAAACTTTGTCGTAGACTCCAGGCAGCCCATTGGACAGCAGACAATCGCCTTGGTTTTCAAGCTGGAGCACCCGCAAGCGAACAACGCATCTCTTCCGTAGGCCATCCTGTCGCTGTAGAATCCTCACAAGTCCTGCCAGTCGTGAGTCCACTACATCTCCATTCGGCCGCTCATCTATCCGGAACAACACAAAGTCGCTCCAAGGCTCGGTATTCGGAAACGATTGGTCGTCCGTGTAGCGCAACGTACGGGCAGTGGAATCACAACCCCTGAAGGACTGGAAGTTGGCCACTGGAACATTGAGTAGGTTGAATTGGGCGGCAAACATCGCACTGATGCCCCACCTATCGGTGGTGGGTATGTTAACGTTGTATCTATAGTCTCGATTTATGTAGTCTCCAAGTGGAATGTTGTACGTTGGAAGACGCTCGTTCTTGACAAAGAAGCCCTTTCGTCTGGGGGTACGCAGCCAACGGACTTGGATATTTCCCTCATCCACGGGGAAGCATATGGGTCCGTTCTGTGGTATCGGCACTTGGTCATGGTTGCATTTGTTGACAACAATTTAATCATTAGGTTGATATAACTAAAGTGCCTCCTGGATTTCAGGGGTCCAGTGGCCTTCCATAGCCAGCTGCCGGAGGTGGAGGCACCGCATCCAGAGTGCTTGGATGTGAGAGTACTCGTCGAGAATCTGCCGGTCATAGTGAAAGTTGCGAATTGACTGGCGATACAGGCCCACACACATCTCTGGATGGTTCATTTCTGCGTTGCAGTGCTGTCATTGACTAAATGTCCAAAGCGCTGAACTCATTCCTCATAATGCAGCATGAGGTGAATTTTGATGAAGTCGACGCTGGTATGTTTGTGTACCATTGAATTTTAGAGTACCTGTTGGCGCTTTTTGTCCTCTGCCTTTCAGTGTTCCTTTTGGGTGCTGGAAAGAACTTCTCTGCGCTCGGCCCTTTCTTCATCCTCAATGGCATATTCGGCCTTCAGTTGCATCTTTTGGTCCTTCATGCTTGCATCGGCGATGCTGTCTGGGGCCTATGACGTCCAGTAGGTGGTTAAAATGTGCTTAGTTGCATGCAATTTCTCTACATAGCCTTCCACTATATTATTGAGAGTCTCAGTTGTGTGGGTTCGCAATTGTACCACATAACTCCAGTAGACCAGTGACCAAACACAGGTCAATGCTCGCTGGAAGACCGCTCGCTAACGGGGCAGTGGGTCGTTTAATGCTGCTGCCAATGCCGGGTAGATCATTTGAACGAGATTTCGCCTCTTTTTACCATTCCAATGCACAATTTGCCGGTAGGCTTTTGCCATAGTGATAGAGACTAGGGTATGGAGGAATGGCAGCCCAGATCTCTCCAAATACTGCGGCTTTCCCGTGGCGTTGGAGGAAGCCCTGCATCCAGGTCAAAAGGAGATCGAACAATCCGATGAATATGATATTTAGGATATCAGGCTGGTGGGGCTTGTTGGCTTCGACATGCGGATGATCCCAAAAGATACATGTGACCGGCCTCACACTGAGAGACTGGAACCAGTCCTCGGTGTTCTTTATAGCCTGACAGTTGTTAGCAGTTTTGGCATTCTGATACTCCCAAAATTTCTGCTGAAAGACCGCTGACTGTTGCTGGTGGAATTCCAAGTCCAGCGGAATAATAAGCGACTGCAGTTCATCCTTCGGAGTTTGACACTTAGGGCAAGCATTGTACTGGATACTCATAAGGTCGGCATGCTCCATGTGATCTGCTTGCCAAGAGGCAACAATTGGCCAGCAATGACTCTGGTTGCTGTCGGAACAAGGGCACAGAGCACTGGAATCCATGTCTCCTCCCTCGGGAAATCGTGTGACTGGCTCCAGCACTATCTTGGCAATATCAGACCACACCTGCTGATTGATATCCCTCTGGGCTCAGTCACCGGATGCGGAATTCGGTTGGAAATTGGGCTGCACCGGGACAATGGCAAGCACAATTCACGTGATGTAGCTGCATGTGTTCCGTAAGGAGGAATGGATATTCCCACAGGTGAGGATGATTGACCAGGCTTTCCTGTCGCCGGAAAGATCGGTGAGCTGCGTCTCGTCTAATCCACAGATCAGTGGAACAATTGTGGCCCCCAGAGGAAGTCTATCCTGCGTTTCCCACCACGACCAGTCTGCCGAATTCATCTCGGAATACACTCGATCACCCTCCGCCTCTACAGTCCAGGTTGCTCCTTGGATCATGTGGTTGTTATAGGGGCATTGGCGAGGGAGGGACAGCGCACATTCTACCGGGTCTCGAAAATTGAAAACGTCCAACCATTGAGTGTGGACTTGAAGGCTTCTCTCCATTTTGGTAGCTAGATATCCATCGCGTAGATATGATTGTACATCTTCCATCCGGCGGGGTAGGAAAAGGGCTGTGGAATCTTGCATCCATCTTCGTTGAAGTGGCAATCACTATGAGACTTGAAATAGTTCGCTTTCACCAATCTGATGGCCTGCTTGAAGCCTTCGGCACACTTCAAGGGTTGCCACGGGTCATGGATGTGATCTCGGAACGCATCATAATCGGGATCATCAGCAAAGGTCCTCCCAGCTGTGGGATGTACCTCAATTTCCAGATATTCCTTACCAGTCGGAATTTTCCCGGGATCAGCCTACTCCGTATCACGCTGCTGTTCTAGAGTATGGGGTTGCGGGACCGGTCTGAAGAGGCCGTCATCATCGGAGTCGGTTTCCTCCGGAACTTAGTTGCATGCAGGTTAGAGATACTGCCATCAGGTTCAGCAGTTTCGGTAACACTCTCCCGATGTGGTGAGCACAGTCATCGATGCGGCGGGTGGCTTTGTCCCTGGCTTGCTGGTTGTGGCGGCTGACCCTGAAGGCTGATTCCCAGATGGTGTTGAAGGTATCCCCGCCAGACATACATCCTCATCCAGTCAGGATATGGGCATTCAAGTGGGTCTAGGGCGCTTATCCGTCGTCTGCGTGCTGATGGCATGGCTCGACGTCTGCCAAATGGTCAGAGGGTGTTTGAGGTCTGTTGGATGAAATCACTTACCAAGTCGCGTGTTCCTGCACAAAGAAAGCCGAGGAATGGGTCAATGGGGGTATGTTTGATGAAATGGTTGTAGGAAGGGCGCTCAAGCTCTGTCAGAAGGTCCGAGAGTGCGTTGAATAATGGAATGCTTGAACAAAGAAAAGACATCTTGTCAATCATTTTATCCTTTGTTTATATAAAGTTTGACAATGCTTACAAAGTTTGACAATGCATGTAAAGTTTCACAATGCATGTAACCTTTGATGATGCATAAAAAGTTTGACCAGGTACTCAAGCCTGGTGGATGAGTTAGGTCCAGCGATCGGAGAATGCCAACAGCTTGCCTTGGATAGCTACGGGTACCAGCGGCAAATCTGGGTGTGGGTGCATGTGCGCGGCAGACTGACCTCAGCGAGTTCTGAACCTGCAGTTTGTCTAAAAGATGATAATGACCATCAACTCTCACGAGTCTCAAGGATCACAAAAGCCCATCTCTCATCTACCAGAAGCGCAGAAACCAACGCATCGGCTCTTCTCATCAACCTATCCTGCAGGGATGCCAGTTCCAGCGGGTTTCATTGTTCCACTAGCGATACAGAATTGCTATAGCAATGGAAGTTGGGAAGTTCATCGCAAAATCTCCTAGATCGAATTTACTATCCATATAGTCTCAGCTGATAAGTAGTATATATAGAGACTATCTCTAGCCATCGCACCCGTTTCCTCCATCTTCAGTACACTGCACAGGCTCCACATTTGCACCCCCAACAGCTGACGTTCGAACGGCACCGAATCTCCCACTTCCAGACCGATTCCACACCCAAACCTCCGATCTCTGATCCTAAATCTACCGATCCCACGCTGTCTATGTGATCATACTCCCCACCAAACTATAGTTGCAACCAGAATCGGGCTTACCTAGGATGGTTACATTGATACATCTTATATACGGTGTCATCACTGACTGATAAACCCAAGCATCGCAACCCCTATCACCCTGGAAGCCACCAGTCAAAGATGGACAATGAGAATGAACACATCGGCAGGCCGGCAAAGGGCAAGCCGGGGTTGGCCAAGGTCGAAACCAGTGGCTCAATCTATGTCCAGATGCCAAATGTACTCAAGGCAATTGTCATCTCCGATGATAGCAAAAGCGACAAGGAGCAGGAGCAGGAGTCGAAGCAGCAGCCGAAAGACAAACAGCCGGTGGTAGAGACAGACGAGGACGAGGATGATGAGGACAAGGACGACGAGGATTAGGGGGATGACATTATGCCTTATATCAGCCGGGAGCCAGTGGATGGTCACCTAGTAAGTATTATCGTGGATTCCACAGGAATACACCTGATCACCATATAGGGATACCGGTCTCTAGGAAGAGGAAATCGGTATATCATCCCACCGGCTATGGCAGATGCCATCCTCGGAGTCAACGAAGGATTGTTGCAGACCTGCCGACACACCATTCAAGAAATATGTTATAACACCAGGGCGCTCCCAATCATCACCACTGCTGAGGGGAATAGACGGTTCCATGAAGATGTGACGGAGGCCCTGATTCCATCCTCCCAACATAGCCCTTGACTTGGCGCGGTAGCCGAGATCTACTCCAGATCAGCTACTCGGGAAGACATTAATCACATGGTCTCGCTTAGGTGTGGACAGGATCTCATCTGGTGGGCAGTGGAGACACTGGGTCACCGGTGGCGGGAGAATACAGAACGGCAAATGGCGCGTCAGAACTGCGATCTGTCCGATGGTGAAGATGATGACACCAGCAATAGCAATTTGATGGGCGGTGGGCAAGACATGGGAGCCACCACCAATAAAGGACAGGAACCTGTTTGGCCAGATCAATGTGGTGAGGACGATGATCATCTATCCAAGGACGATGATATCAGAGCCCTCGAGTTGTTGCCCATGTGCCCCTGACAAGAGTTGGTGACGGAATTTGTAATTCCACTATCAGGAATCTAGCCAATGAAATGAACCTGATGGTCTAAACACCAACACGGCTCCCACTCGCACCAATGCAGATCACATCGTCATTGCTCATAGTCCGGAGGCCATCTGCAGATGTGAGGGCGCAATGGGATGCAGCCTGGAGGCATGGTGAGGACCGATTTACAGCGTTGGAATGCTGGACAGTTGGAAGGACAATGCAGAATCCCTTGTAGTCAGCAGACTTCTGGACGTTGACTGATGAGGTTGTCTTTGGATATGCCATATTAGCCCTGTTCCGTGGTGCATGGAAGGATGGAGCCAACAGGAGATGTTACGAAGAATTGGATGAATAACGCGGGGAGGATGCTGCCTGGTGGGCACTGATGAACATCTTTGCGGAGTGTGCCAAAAGAGATGGCGGAAAAGAAAGAGGATCGATGACACCCCTGGGCCAACCCAGGAGAACCTCATGATCTCTGGACCACCTTGACAACAGGGACCATCTGGACAAACAGAACCATCGATTCCAGACTCTTCCATTGGCACGCCCGCGGTCGCTCCTACTCCCACTGCCGATCCTGCTCCCAAAGCCAATCCGTCTCCCGCAGTCAATCCCACTCCCATGGCCGATCCGACGCCCCTGGTTCACCCTCCCATCATTTCAAGTCCTCCAGTTCGCCCCCCTCCGTTTCACCCTCCTCCTGTTCACCCTCTTCTGGTTCACCCTCCTCCTGTGGTAAAATCCTGGGGTGGATTGTTTGGTGGCGGGTTGCAGGGTTTAGATGATCACAACCCACTGGCAAAATGGGCAGCACAAAGTTGGCTGATCTGGCACAAAGGCGCAATCTGTGTCGCCAACTGTGTCAAATACCAGAATGATGACGAGGATACTATCCGGAGTCTGGATGTCCGGTGGTCCTATGCGACTATCTGGGGGCCGAAGTTGCAGGACGTGAGGCTATTGGGCCGGCCTGGTCCAAGGTATATGGGCCTATTATATAGATCCGGTGGGGTTCCACAGTCCTGGCCTGGGGAAAGACTGGTCTTCATCGAGCGGGACGAGGATGTCTCAACTTCACTCAAACTTATCTGGGACAAAGAGATACCGAATGAGATCTTCCTTGTGTTGCCGCAAGCTGCACCTGATGCTGATAGAGGTAGGCTTCTAGCCTCATTTCGGTGGGTCCTTTACTGACTGCAGTCAACAGCATTCACCCGGTTGATGAACCTCCTCTGGCCAGTGGTATGGACTTTTGGTATTTGAATTGGTTCAAGGGTCGTTGAGGTGGATATTATTCGATTGTATTCGGCAGGCTTTCGTTTGGTTTTCCGCTGGTCATGTATGAACGGAAACTGTGTATGTCCTCTGGAAGGGAATTCATGTGTTGTTATTTGGTTTTCTTGCCGGTCAGGTATGTTGGGAATGTTTATCTGTGGTTTGGATGGTATTCCATTGGCTGCATTGTTTGGTTTACTTGTTTATTGTTGTTTGGATATCGTCACGTAGATATCCTGACCCTAGCTTACTGTTAGGAACGGTTCCGGACCGTCACTTCAGGTCCGGGTCCGGGTCCAAACCAAACTGTTGCCAAATCGGCGGTCCGGGTTGGCAATGAACCCGAACTGTCAACTCGGGTACGGTTCAAAGGTGAACTCCCAACCTGTCTGAATGGGGCGGGTTGTCAGCGGGTCGCCCAGCGGGTCCATCTATAGATTCAAATAAGGCTCTTGTTTTTGGAGTTTGTTAATTGTATCTTATCAAAATGGCGTTTTCAACAACCAATGATGTGTTTTTGTATGCTTTGCAGCTTGCAATATAGATTAATTTGGAATCGGTATTGTACATTTCATATATTGTATTTTTGCCAATGATGGCGGTCAATAATTCCGTTATGAACGCGAAGATTAGTGCGATGACTTGATTACCAAATATGCAACAACTAAAACTGTTGACGCTCCGTTGACGCTCATTTTCAGGATGCGGCAGGGAGCATTGTGCTGTTGTTTTTGCCAATAAAGGCTGCCAATAGTTGATAAATGGATGTATGCAATGAATTGGAACATAAATTAACCAAGATACGAAGCTGAAAATCGTTGACGCTCCATTGACGCTCATTCTCAGAATGGGGCGATGACCATGTTGCTGTCTCTTTTGCTAATAAAAGCTGCCAATACATCGATTATGCCTAACAGCGACCAAAGCACTGTTCGATTACCGTACTTACATAACCACATATCGTTGACGCTCCGTTGACGCTCATTCTCAGAATGGGGCGATGACTGTGTTGCGGTCTCTTTTGCCAATAAGAGCTGCCAATACATCGGTTATGCCGAATGGTGACCGAAGCACTATTTAATTACCGTACTTATATGACCACAAATCGTTGACGCTCCGTTGACGCTCATTTTACTTTATTGTCCATTCGTCATCTGCTGCCATCGACAGTAGTTTGCATCATGATTTGAACTTATGGGAAGTCTTTCTGCCAGATTAAGACTTGGCCCTGTGGCAAAGCAGAGCACATTAACATTCTTGCACTGTTCGCTCACACATGACTAAAATTTATGTTTCTTGCCAAAAGCTTCATTGGGCCTGCTATACATCTGTTTATCAACCGATATTTACAAGCTTCTGCTCACCATTTGCCCATAATATATCTCTAACTAAAACACTCAGTCAAGATACATAAAGAAGCTGGTGATACATTGACGCATTCTGTCCTGCTTTTTCTTCACTCCCTTGTTCCTTCTTGTTTCGATTGCATTGACCATCACCAACACCGTTTCAGCCTGTCTCTTTGACTTCTGTGTAGGCCGAATCAATCCGGGAAAATTTGATGCGGGGCTCACATCCCGCTGCTCTTGGGATTCCGGATCCTCGATGCTTTTGGCCTGGTCCATATCGGATTCAACGTCCGCCGCGCAATCATATTCACTGTCATTTGGATCATCTAAGTCCCCATTCCAGTTAAGCCAATCATCAGTGTCCGAAATGCTTTCAGGTGCACTATCTTCGTCACTTTTGACTGGATGACGGTTGATTCTCCGGATTCGGCAGATATTTATGATTTTAGTTCGTCCTCCAGGGAGGTCATTTGCAGACAAAGGTGGTGGCAATGGAGATCTTTCTAACAATTTGAATGCAGCCGCACCATCATGTTGAAAGAGTGACCAGGATGCTTTGACAATCACTTCGGTGTCCGAAATGTATCCCACAGCAGCCATCTGCTTGTTTTGAGCGCGAGATTCCTTCTGTGTCACACGTAGGTTTTGGCTGACCTGCCACATCTCCAAAAAGTCGTGAACCTTGGCCATTCTGTGCAGTTTCCATTCCTCCGCCTCTTTCTGCATTTCCGAGTCGCTTTCTGTGTTCGCGTTATCCAATTCTGGATCAGTGCCTGGCAAATTCTCGTTATTGGGTCGAGCGAACTGCCTTACAACAACTTTTTCACGAAGGGTCTCGCCTGTGGTTTTTGACTGCCTGCAGCCGCTATCATCTCAGCCAAGGGAAAAACTGGCCTCCACTCCGACACCATGTGGTATGATGATAGAGAATATGTCACGCGCCACATTGGAGAAATCGGAGTACTTTCAGTGCGTTTCCTCCTGTTGATGCCACCAGTCCGTTATGTCCGGTATCCAGAATGTACTGCTAAACTCCATTGGGTCGGAGTGGTAATCATTGAGATTTGCATCAATTTGCCCCCGGTTCTTTGGTGCTTCAGGTGGCGAATTCACATAGAGCCTGGCGGCGGTCAATATCCGCGCAACGCGATTGCTTCGTCCTGGTGTCGTCTCAGCCACGTTGTTAGGCATTAAGTATTCTTCATCATCGCTGGATATATCATATGGATCAAAGGATGATTGACAGGATCGAGAAGCCATTGCAGAGGAGATGTGATCGCTGCTCAGTAAGCTTTGGTATTTATTGACGGGCACGCGTCGATGTTTGGCGCAGTATTCATTCTCCACATACTGAAGAAAAGCCTCTTGGTATTGAGTAGTATAGGATGTCTCGTCCTCAGTATTGATATCCATTTCCTTGTCCCACTTTCTGAACGATCGCAACTTCCGGAAAGGATTGAGGATATTTGCAGAAATTAGAAACATGCCTGTCGTTGGAGTAACTTCTGCGTAGTATTTGGACAGCGTCTGTTGAGCTAACTTCACCACGAAGAACAAGTCTTCATTTCATGCAGCGTTCTTCTTTGACAAAGCTCGCATCACACCATCCATGTGATCAAACATGTCATTGTTCACTGTGATAACATGATGAAATGTGACTGTATGCCTCTTCGACATCCAAAGGGTCCAATATCTGAATGGCCTCAATTATTCCATGACATACTTCACAATCGTCCATTCATCTTGAGTTGTGAACAGTGGCCGGTATTCGGTGGATTTTGGATTTTGAAGCCATTCACGTGTGAATTCCCGTAATCGGTAGGCCCGCTCGAGTAACTCCAGTGTAGAGTTCCAATGTACCTTCACATTCATAATCGGATGTACTGCAATGCAGACTTTGGCTTTTTGACAGTCAATGAACTCGTTTCGACAACCAGGTGTCAGCGTAATTAATACAGCAAGCATTCTCCGCTATATGAAGGTCAGTTTCAGGACTTTCAAAATCTCATGAAATATGTACTTTGTCAAATATCTTTGCCAAACCAGGTCTCATGGCCGACACCTTGTTGATTCTAGCATTGCCCTCTTTTCGAAGTCTTTGAGTCTTCCCGATGTCTATACTTTCGTTCTCTCCGAATTGCTGATCGCGCTCATGGGCTTCCCAAGACTTGGTGCGGCCTTTTACACCGAGACTCCTCATGAATGCACCTAAAGCCAGCTGTATGACGTGCGCCATGCACGGTATGTGGTTCGTCAATGCAGGCCACTCGATTCCAGAGCCCTCAGGTGTAGATTGCAGCTCGCATATCATCGAGTAATTTGAGGAAGCATTATCTGTCATAATACCACGCAAATGGCCGTTGGTGAGCTCAAAACGATCCAGCACATCCTTCAAATGTACAGCTAGCCTTGCTCTCGTATGTTGGCCCTTGACCTATCATCCTTAATTGGCTATCGAAACGGCAGAAGAATACGCGATCAACCTCATCAAAAGCGAGTTGAACTTCACGCAATGCCCAATTTCGATCCATATAGTAAGCAATGACTGACATTATGGCCAATTTGTTCGTTCATGTCCATCTGTCCAAAGCTAAACTAACTTTGTTTTGTGACGGCAATTGCTTCCTAATTGCATCCACTGTCAGTGCATATTCCCTACGGCAAATGTTGCTCAGGGTTGTAGCGGACAGTAGCACAAGGTCATCGCGTAATACCGTATATGACTGCCCTAGCTCGAGATTTGATATTGCGTTCCACAGAATATGATCCGAAACAAATCCTAACATGACGTATCGACTCCATGTGTCTTGGTGAGATTCGAAAGTGGCCAAGTCTTTATATGCCAAATTCGAACGTTTTGTCTGCCATTTTAATTAATATGGATTAAACCGGATGTCAAATCTGATTTTCCTCTGCATACTTACTATTGTGATTCCTAGACTTCCTTGCCTCTTCAAGATGGCCAGAGCTGTTTCATCAACCGTTGTACTAGTCAATTCGTTAACTTCTGTCTCTGTTACTTCGTTTAACTTTGCGATGTGAGCTTTTGCAAGCAAGTGTGTCCCCATTGAGCTGGTCCCATGTTCTGATGGATGGCGAAGAACTTGATGACAAACGATACATATGATGCTAGGGCTGCCGGTCTCTTCAATTCCGCAGTGTAAATAGAATCGCCACGACGGCGCATGTCTAGAATCATTCCAAGCAATAGGCTGCTTCGAGCCTTCATTCATTGAATCCCACCACGCATCAACAATGATTTGCAATGTAAGGTTGCTCAAATCACACAATAAAGACACGTTCATTTTTGGATGAGATCATAACCTCGAGTAAAGAGGTGTTCAATGATTTGGAATCTGACATGGCGGTAAGAATTAGAACGCTGGTTGATCCGACTCGAAAGACTGGCGTAACTGACGATACAGTAAAGCAGCCTGCAACCTCTAAATTATTGCTTCTACAACTACAAGCAAAAAAATCAGATCTGTAAGACATTGCATGCATATTTGTGATGTTGTATAAAAGGATAGATTGCCAAGACTGACCGCGTAAAACTTGATTTAGGAACTGCACAATGCAGTACATCGCTGTGTAGCGATCTGAGCATCCACGAGAACTGTTGACGCTGTGTGGGCGCTCAATTGTAGGAGGCGGACGCGATATCATCACTTACATTTTTGCCATTAAAGGCTGGGGATGAGTTCATTGTGGGTTATCTGCGTTCCATTGCCGTTAGATTATCCAACATGCAGGATCAAGAATCATTGACGCTCTGTTGATGCTCATTTTGCGACAAGGTTACGATCTTACCGGAAGCATTTTTGCCTAGAAAGGCGGCCGATCGTTCGATTCTGAGTCAATGTCGCCACACAACCCTTACCTTTTCCAAGATGCAAGGCCAGAAGTCGTTGACGCTCCGTTGACGCGCATTTTTAGGACATAGTAGCGATGTTGTCGCAACCATTTTCGCGTAGAAAGGTGTCCGATAGTTCGATGATAGTTCAATGTCGCCACGCAGCCCTTGCATCTTCCATGATGCAAGGCCAAAAGCCGTTAAAGCTCCATTGACGCTCATATTTAGGACATAGTCCCGATGTTGTCGCAACCATGTTTTGCCTAGAAAGGCGGGCGATAGTTCGATTATGAGTCAAGGATACACCGGAACCATCTGAATTTTGAATGATGCAATGCCAAGAATCGTTGACACTATGTTGACGCTCATTTTTAGGATGTTGTAGCGATATCGTCTTTTGCGTTTTTACCTATAAAGGCCGCCAAAATTATGATTATGGTTACATGCCGTTGCATAGCCCAGCAATTATCCAGGATGTAAGACCAGAAATCGTTGATGCTCGGTTGATGCTCATTTCTATGACAGGGCAATGTGCGTGTGGCTTACCATTTTCCCTACTAAGCCGGCCAATATTTCTTCTTTGGATGGATGCGACGATGCCGGCGGGTGATTGCTGGATAGATATGACTATAAATCATTGACGCTCCGTTGACGCTCACCTTTGAGCTTACCTTAGAGACCTACTGACAGTCATTGGGTGCACAACAATTGTACAAAACATGCATACAGCCTCTATTGGCAGCCAGTATACAATTTCTATGTAATATCATTTGAATCCAAGATCTTCGAGAAATCTCAG
>Ga0307512_10000143_pt1 | contig 93561 bp, 81 predicted proteins | sample 14_EM_MG_FD_200267 | JGI IMG/M metagenome (GOLD analysis project Ga0307512, IMG submission 200267) | Populus trichocarpa ectomycorrhiza microbial communities from riparian zone in the Pacific Northwest, United States - 14_EM | ecosystem: Host-associated > Plants > Roots > Unclassified | place...
TCCCTCTCACACTAACAAACCCACTAGTTCGACGACGCCCCGCCCGGCTTCATCTCAACCTACCACGGCTTCTCCTTCCCTGGCTCCGTAGACTGGTACATCATCGACCTCCCCTCATCCCTCACCGACCCGATACCCTACCACAAAGGCGTCACCTCCGCTCCCAACGGCCTACTCTCTAGTTTCCACTGGATGACCTCCTTCTCCGCTGACTCCTTCACGTTCGACCTAGTGTCACTCAATATCACGGCGCTGACTACCACCGCACGGCAAAAGCCATTGCTGAGGGTTAAGATTGTGGGGTTCCGTCTTGGGGAGGAGAGTCCGGCCACACAAAAGACGATGGTGGTGAGGAATGCGTTTGGAGGAGGGGGGGCGGTGTTTGTAGCATTTTCAGGGAAGGGGTGGAAGGGGCTGGCGAGAGTGGGGATTGAGGCGGAGGAGGAGGGGGTGAAGGGGGTTCCAAAGCCCGGTGAGTTTAGTCCGGGATTTGTGTTGGATGATGTTGTGTATGTGAAGAGGGGATTGTGTTGATTTGTGCTGGAACTGGGTAATGGATGCGTAGGGTTGAGCCGGTGGGATTAATGGATGCATAGAGGAGGTGATTAGGCTTCCAGGGTTAATATATGTGTAGAGGAGGAGGTTAGGCTTCTGGGATTAGTGTTTAATACTAATAATGCACTGTTATTTCGTGACTCCGATGAGGTTTCTGTGAGCTGCTAGATATCGCACTATGAGAACGACAGCACGTCATTTTCATTCCACAGACTTATTCTCCGGCTTGAGCTCAAAACTTGCAGGAAGTATCATGCGCACGAAGGCTGTCAAAACTGTCTCCCATACCTCACACCAACCCGTCCCCCTTTTTTTCGCAAAAAGCTATAGATCTCTCCGGTAAGCAGGGCAGACCGTGAACACTGTCACACCGAACCAGACAGTTGGGTCTCGTTTGTTGGCGGATTAGGATCCGGGTATGGCAAGTGGTGGTAGACACGACTTGCGCTACGCAACAATTAGCTGAACTGCCAGACCAGAACTCCGGGACTCGGGTTCAGGCTATTCTTTGGGAGTAAACTTAAAATTTGAGGTTTTACAGCATGTGTAGTGGGGGGTTTATTCAGTCTCCGATGCACACATTGTCGTCATTAATGCTAGTGCTTTGTATGGCCGGCCCGCTGATGTTGATATCCGGGGACAGTCAACTCAATTTCGTTGTCCTAGTCATGATGTTGCACATCACATCATTCTGCAGTTGATGTGCACGACGCCATAGAAGGTAGAGTAGAGTTTGTGTAACAATGCAATAACATTGGTCCTAGAGGAGGATTGATATATGCGCTGCAGTACCGGATGACGGAGCGGACGTGGAGGTATATTGACCCGAGAACCCTACAAACCCTCTAGAATATGATGGAAATCCCAGACTCATCTACGGCATCTCCGCAAAGATACATTATTTCCTTACTCAATTGCTTCTATACCAAGTAAATCCCAAAGCAATAACCGTAGCGTGTGGCACGGGGTAGCAAAAAAAGCCCCAATCACTGCAGGTTTCGAACCCGCACAGGCGTTTAGAGCGCCTGGTGTTTACAGTACCATATGGCGGTATAAAGTGGTCAAAATACCATTTCACGATGTTGTACATGGAATTAGCGGAATTGGGTAAATTCATGTGCACCAACACCTAATTCCACCAATTCCATGCACAACATTGTGAATTTAACAATATTGTAGCATGATGTCATATATTGCTGACAATGTTGTGCATGAACTTGTGGAATTTGGTGCTGATGTACATGAATAAGGACGTTTGGAACCTGATGTGCACCATTAAATACTGAATTTCCTAAATCATGCATCAAAATAAAATTGCAAAATCCAGTATCTGATGCGCATCAAGTTCCAAAATTCCTAATTCATGTGTATAAACACTGAATTCTGCTAGTTAGTATATAGTGTGAAATTTCTTCTACACCACGCTTGCAGCCTAGTAATAAACGAAAAGCATCATATCAGAACCTGCTAGACCTCCATTGCCACCAATCCTTGCTCCCGTCCTCCGAAGGGGACATGTGGGAATTCAAGTCAAGATCATCACCACCCATCCCTAAGGACAGCAAAAAATAGGCTTCACTCTGGGGCGGCGAGGATATTGATCATCAGCCAGATTGATCGAAGGACAGATACAACACGATGTAAAATCGTACAGAAAAAACGGGGGGGAGGGGGGCCGGCCATTTAAACGGAAAATGCCGCGGGATTTTTTTGTGGGGTCTTTGTTTCTTTGTGGGTCGAGACTGGCATGAGAAACCCAGGATGTCTCGTCTCGCGGTCTCACTGGAGTCTTGAAGACCAGCAGCTATTATATAATTTACTATGTGGGTGAGGGGAAGAGCGGATGCAATGGCGGTGGTTGCAAAAGGGATAACCGCAGGTTTAGAATCTGTGATCTGGTGTTTACAGTACCGGTTGGGCACGGCAGGTTTCGAACCCACTGACGGATGCTTCTAACAGTAACTACAGCTTTCAAGCCTGGAACCGTGGTGTTTATAGCACCTATTAAGCACTACAGGTTTCGAACCTGCATCCTGGCTGCATGGTGTTTCTAGCTCCAGCCCAGCCAGCTAGCTAAACTTCTGGTTAATTCGATGGATTTTAGCCGTGACCATGCAGAGTACATTGCTACTTAAAGTAGCCATGGTGAATAATGGAGGGGCGGACGTTGGACGCAAACCATGATCCGGTAGCTACCAAAAGTAAGTCCTTTGTGACCTCATAGGCGATCACTTATAAACTCGACCTTCTCGAGGTGAGACCAGCGGAGGGACACGGATTCTGTCTTGCAGTCACCTGCTAGTAGTCCTGTGGCCAAATCCTCTCCTGTGTAATACTAGTAGTTATACTAGCGTTCGAGGTTGAGGTGTAGTCACTTCGAAGACCATACTTAGTGTACTCTAGCTGCTTTGAGTCTCTGAGGTGTTGACAGGAGTGAAATATTGGGGTATATACAGCGATTTTAGACGCGGCAGTCAGTGGACTATTGCACTTGGAATTAACTGCCCAGAAACATTATACCGCTCTATTACCGTTCCTTATCCAATAGAAGCCCCAACGACAGTCCAATGTCTTCTTTCTCTTATGCCCACCTCTGAGTAAGCGAATCGCAAAAGAATGGGGGCCATAAAACTAGCCAGGGCGTCTACAATGACTCGTATTTCCAGGACAAAAACTGCCGAGTAGTAGCTGCGCGTATGTGGTAATTAACGGTATAAAAGCGGTCCACCCAACAAGTCCTGCAAGACCACCACCCATCAGGACCACCTTCAAGCCCTTTGTCCAGAGCTCCAGCTCCAAATCTTAGAAGATGTAAGCACTCTTTCCATCAGAACTTTCCGTACACTTGATCTAAATGTAATCGTCCCAGCTATTCGCCGAGCCCTCTCTCCGAGTGTGCACGGCCGCGCTTGTGACCAACTCCCGCACCAATAAATTCCTCCATCAGATCGTCACACCGCTTCTGTACCGTGACGTATGGCTCTATATTGATTCACGTACTGCGCCAGTGCTAGACTTGCTCAATCGCTTCACGGCAGACCCACAGCTCGCTAGTTATGTGCAATCGATCTGAGTTCGAGAACTCGACGAGAGTGAAGACACGGAAACGGTGCTACTACGACGCGGTAGGGAAGACTTTACTGCTGCGAGACCTGATATAATGCCCCACCCCTCCAACCCTTTCTCCTTCTCTCATGGGTCATGTATTGTGAGTACTCTTTAGGAATTGACTAGGTGGCCGGTATTCATCGAAATGCTAACATATCTAAAGGAGGCAAAGAAACGCGCCCAGAAGGGGGGCTGCATGCGAATTTTTGAGTATCTCCCGCTAGATGAAGGGTGTAGTCTTGGCCCAAGTTTTCCCGACATGGCCTATAAGAATGAGGAGTTGATACAACTGTATCGAGGGACGAATTGATTGAGTATAGGGTGTATCTGAGGCTGATGTCATTGCCAATATCCGACTCTGATGAGGATAAGCTTTAGGGCATCGTGTCGTGTCTTGTAGCAACCCTGTGCGAAAGAACTTAGGAAATCAACATGTGGAGTGCGAGTTTCATTCGAGCTAGGTTCTTTGAATTCGACATTAATACTCCCGGCGCGACATTCTATACACTAATATCACATTTATCCTGTAGAAGAACAGCGGTTCTTTAATGAGAGGTATACTGCCGCATACATAGGCATCCTGAACCTGGGGACGGTAAGAAATTTATAGATTTAGTTGAATTGGTTTGAGTGACTGAAGGTACACTACGAACTTCCTCTCGGGATATTCTAGCAGAAGAAATCACAGCGCTTAATCACAATCCGTGATCCTTACCTCCTTCATTCCCGGCCGTATCGACAACATCACATAGTTCGTCACAAAATCCGGCTTCCGAACCAACTGCAGATACTTAGTTGTCTCGTAGGGCCACATAGAAACTATGCCTTTCGCGTTCTATGATACCAGTCAGCACTTACTTAATTCAGCCGGGTGTAGGGGGTACACGAGCCTTGTAGTAAGTTACGCAATTTGGATCAGTGGCAGGAAGTTTTGCCTGTGCTGGCCGCAACGATTCAACCCAGTTTATAATAACTTCCCTTCGAGGCATCACCGCGCGCCGGAAACTGCCGCGGTTTATCTCCAGCAGGTGTTTGATCACCTGAATGTTGTACAGCGCGTGGTGTTCAATGATCCCCACAACGCTACCCCACAACGACCCGGAATTGGGGCCAAAGACGGTTAGAAGATTTGGGAACTCGTCGACGGCGACTCCTGTTATGCATGAATGAGTGATATCAGGTGGGAGAAGCAGAAAGAGTGAGTTAAACTAACCGTAGAGCGAGTATCCGTCTAATCCAATGTGCTCTGGAAACGATACCCCCCCGCGCCCATACATAGGAAAGAGGAAGGCATTTCCCGCCAATTTGTATCCTACAACAGTGTCAGAACCGTCCTTGGGTGGAAATAGTTTATGACCAACCCGTCCCCCAAATCAAAACGTCAATTTCTCTCTCCTCCTCTTTGCCGGTTTCTTTGGAACGGGACCGGATCCCCGTCTCGCTCAGCCCAATGACAGGATCAGTCAGAAGCTCAACATTGGGCGCCTCGAGTGATGTGAAGTAGTTATCCAGCACCAGCGGCCGTTTGCAGCCGAAAGGATCCTTGCATTCGAGCTTCTGTCGAAGCTGCTCGCTTTTAACTTGCGCTGTGATATGTTCTCGACATATTTGATGTACTTTATTCCGGAGCCATGATCCTTCTTGAAAGATTCGATAAACCACGGATTCGTTCTGGCGTATTTCGTTAGCAATGCGTCTACATACTTATCCATCGACAAGAATTTACAAGCCGTCTAAGACCAAGTGCATAGATCGTGAGTGCAAACGGGATGTTCCTAAAGATCCACCTAGTTACAGCCGAAAAGTTCCAGTTCTTCCTCGGAAGACAATGCGTCGTACTCCGCTGGAAGACGACCAATGAAGATACATCGTTTTGGATCTCGGGAATGATTTGCGCGGCCGATGGGCCGGTACCGATTATCCCCACACATTTCCCCTTGAGATCGGCGTCAGCCGGCCAATCCAGCGTATGCCAGGCCGGACGTTTGAAGTCGTCGATCCCTGAGATGTCGGCCTTCTTTGGGTAGTTGAAGACCCCCACACAGCTGACGAGCTGGTTTCGGAGGAATCAATACGACTTCCTCACAATCATTCGTAGAGGGTAAGTAACTTACCACGTTGCAAGTCCAGGTCTTTTGTTGGCCAGTTTTTGTGTCTATGGTTTCGACAACCCAGAGCATATCGTTTTCATTCCAGATAGCCTTTTCCACGTTTGTGTTGAACGTCGTGGACCTCTCGAGATGAAATTTATCTCTCGCAATACCATCCCAATACTGCTGTATCTCTTTCTGGCTTGCAAACCGTTGCGACCAATCTGGGAAACTCCGTCCCGTCAATATAATAAACATCTAGAAATTCTCGGATATTCAACCCACCCGGATTCCGGCACCAGCTGAGTTGGTATATATGACTCATAATATCGCACGCGGCTCCTGGATATGTGTTGTTCCACCAAACACCTCCAAAACCATCGCTTCGGTCCAAAATCTCAAATTCTTCGTATGGCAGGATTTTTTTACGTAGGATTTCTGCCGCGTGAATGATGCCACTAATGCCTGCTCCGACAATGATGCAGAATCTGTGCTCGTCCGGCGTGGAACTCTCGATGCTAGGTGGTGGTGGTTGACTGGTCATGATGCTGCATCGTGGTACCGTACATCAGCAGAACATGTGGTTTTTATACTCCGCCTGAGAATACCCTAGTCAGGATACTTGTCAGCTCCGTTGCTGACCACCAACGCCACCTTAGAGCGATATTCTACGCAATAAGAAACCCCCTACACTGCATATCAAACGGGTGTAACGGTATTTCATTGGGACGTGAAAAACACGAGCACTTATTACGATTTTTTCAGTTGCTGCAGCCTAATAACCTCGACTACCAATCAGTACGAAAACGTAGTCTCACTCCGATAATAAGTCAATTTATTGCGCGTAATTGTCCCAAATGTAGAGATGAAGCCCTATAGATAGAGAGCCCCATCTACACACATAAATGGGGCGATCCGCATATTGGATGCAGCAAGTGCGCCCTTCGAAACCATTTTCGTATGGGTATATTTAACCGAATGAATGTTGTTTTCTTGAAACTAAGGTTGATTGCCTTATTACCGGTATTATACGGTGTCCGGTAAGGTTAAATGAATTAGACGCCCGCATCGAACGCCATGTGCCTGGCATTGAAAACTTAATCACAACTCAACGTCCCATCATCATACTAGCCTTATGTATATAATACAAATTGCCTGTGTACCAAAATACTGAGCTCATAGAAACCAATCTATAGCATGCCTTCATTATGTCAAATCGTGGAGTCTGTATCCCACCTACCGCTGAGTTTCCAGAGTCCCAAACAGGGTATCGCATCCGTATTCTGGAAGTCACTGAGTCAGCATTCCTACCCCCTCGGGTGGCGCATCTCTCCCGTTTCGCATTCTATATAAAGCTCGTGTGGGCTTAGCATTGCTGTTCATCGGTAGGCCTCTCCCATTGTCTGCACGGCACATGGACTGTTGTGGGTTGAGGGTTAGGTGTACCAACGACTTTCCATCACGGATGGATAAAAGATGCAGTTATAATTTCATATTGGCAAATCAAAGCACTCAGACTTTAACATGGGTGAAAAGGATCTACACTGTCGGGTAGACAATTCGAAACTACGAAAGTATACTTAGTAACATTCAGTGATCAATCGAGCTTTCAGGCAAGTGCAGCATGTCCACACCTAGCTTGTTTTTGGATCGAAAAATATCATAGTGCGATAAGAAGTACAAGCTGCAGCTCACATTATGTTACATGTACTTAGTACAGCTTAACAAGGCCCCGGCATTGGTCTGCCATCAAGTAACCGTTCCAAAAGATACAAAACCCGCGTGTCGAACCCGCATACAAATCCACCTTCTTACATCCCATGTCCTCTAATGTAGTACACACATTTGAAACTCCTGATGTTAAATGTAATACTGTGATTGTCGTCGCAACGAACAGTTGCTGTTTTGTCTGTCAGAATAATGAAAAAGCCGAATAGGTAGAAAGACATGCCTACTAGAAGCAATATGTTATATAATCGGTAAAAGAGCTTGCACACTTTGCCTCGAAAAGCCTGTCTTAGTGTTCCGATTTCTCACTCCGTAGCTCCCGCCTGCTCTAATGCCTCCTCACGAACACGCACCATTTACCCCAATCGTCTCCCCCCGTAAGATATTCAAGTTTCTCTAGATGCTCTCCTGTATCTCTTCAGGGATATCCCAAGCAGAAAATACCCAAGCGAATACTTTGTCTGTAGCTCCACGGTGACTAAGCGTGGATAGTTGTTGGGAGCAAGAGATCGCACAAGTAGCAGCATCTCTTGAAGATTCCCATGACTGGATGCGCGTTCTTAAAGTCAGCAAGCATCAGTCTCGCTGCAAAAAGGTATCACTACATACCTTAATGCCGGCAACAAGCTCCTTGAAATTCGGTTGGCATTTGGGTGGTAGACTCGTCACTACATCACTAAAGACAGGTGAGGGTGCATTTACAATGATATTTACCCACAAAGTCATTCTCCCAATGTTCCCAATTCTCGGCTCTCAATTTTGACCAACCGGTGCTCTCAATCTTCGACAATGATTTCTTTTCCTGTGTTATGCATTGAAGCTTAAGCTACGATACCTAGTCGAAGTTTGGGAACGCGTGTCGAAAAAGGCTCTCCAGAGTGGATTGTTTCTTTGGTTTGATTGGGCTGGGCACTGGGATGATCGTAAACCTGATATCTCCGACGCTCCTTTCGCTAGATCTTTCACGGACTCTGTCCACTGTCCACTAAGCTACCAGCCCCATCCACTTCACGAGGGAATGAACAGGTGGCGTTTCGACTATAATTCTTGATTACAGTATATCTTGATCTTCGAGATCGTCTTGTACGTCCTAAAGAAGCCCCAGTATCCATTATGACCATTCTTCTCCGGAAACATCAGCGAAAGTGCAAATCAACTATAGACTGCACTACGCCCACACGCGCAGCTCATAACAAGCTTCCTGTGGACCCATGCAAGCCTTTACTGCCGATAGGCTTCTGCTAGTACGTACACTATATATCGATATTATCATTGAAAGCACACTTGAGAGCCCGCCCGAGAGGACGCTTCAGGGTGGATAGCTTTTCCACGGAAAGCTTTGGGCTATCAGTGACGGAAGCTTTGAACCGCCAGTGATGGAAGCTTTGGCCCGGTGGGAAGGTCTGGGAAGCTTTGACGTCGTCAACCCACTCGCCTAATTGTCGACACTGTGATCACCATCATCTCAATACCCATCACCAGCACAAGAGTTGACCAGCATGAGCAGCCCGAATGTGCCTGTGTGCGTATACATACGTCAAATTCAACGGGAATCAGACTACAGATTCCGCTGGAAAAACTGAGTCGGAGATCTGCTCTCCCCAATATCTAATTGTTCACTATTGCCGGAGAGATAGCTGAAATTGCTAACACCATAGCCATGAGATATCGTGAGATCACATCGCGCTGGCTGCATCTGGAGATAAGGCTCACACCAATAGATCGACTAACGTCATGATTTCGGCTACCTGCCAGGTGCCAATTCCCACTTGCTACTCCGCTGGTCTGTGTATCCAGGTACACTCGACTCCATACGCTTGAGAGCTAGGAGTCGAGTGCGCTTGGGTGCATAGAATCGGGTACGCTAAGGAGCTAGATGTCTTGTGCGCTTGGAAGCTGGGAGTCGAGTGCACCTAGGAGCATGGAATCGAGTGTACTTAGAAACTGGGAGTTAAGTGTATCTGGGGAGCATTGAACACAGTACAATATCTAGCACAGATTTTTTCTCGTGTACCATAGTTATCTAGTCAATGCGCAGGTCCATAAGACATCATAGTGCCACGCATCGAATTTCCTATGGAATACCGTCCGAATAGCTTTTCTATGAGCTGCGCGTCGCGCAAGGTCATTTTTCCCGGTGAAGGGATAGTACCCTGATTAACGGCTTAGCATCGCTGTCGGGCATTTCTCTTATCCAGTCGCTGATTGCAATATGGCACATGTGCCATTAAATGTGAGGCTTCTGAATACCAAGTCCGCAAGGATATCCATCAACCTGACAACACGAAAGAGCTTGTCCTGGTCATCTGCATACGCAGCATTGCGCTCAGCCTTATTCCGCTTCTTGTCTGTACGCCCCGGTAGCCTATCAAGCAAATATAGTAGCGAATCAAATAACTTTCCAATAAGCCGGCGAAACCTCACGGTGGATCCATTATCCAGCACAAATGACTGTTTGCATCCAATCCAAATTCCACGCCGACCTCTTTATTCATAACGGACTCTGAATAGTGTTGGAACGATGGACGAATGTTGTGCCACACCCTCTTGTATAAGCCAATTTTAGTTGCTGCTCCAACTTCTAGTCTTCCTTAAAGGCGAGTAGAAGATTCTGCATGAATAGTGACCTATATACGCTTAAGGATCTTCTGTTTGCATTGAAGACAGACGAACCTCTTCACTTCCATCATAGCGTCGCGTTTACCATAATCAGCTGCTGATACAAAATCGCGGCAGACTTTGCAGTGTAAAGGCATGCTCAGTGGTTTTTTGTTTTTTGTTTTAATCATACTGTATTCACTCTATCTATAGTATGACAGTGCCTGCTTCCCCTCCCCTTCTAAATAATCGGCTAGGTGGGGAGATCCCCTTCTTCCCCTTAACATGTTCAGTGTTGGATAAGAGGCCATTGGATTTAGTCAGCGCAGCTTGGTTAGAATTCAGAGCTTTATAGACGCACTGCCAGATATACGTTATCAACCAATCATCCCTTAACTGTTGACTCGGCAACTTTGCGCGGCAAGGGGATCTGATCCTGGAATTGTTTCTTACCTGAATTCTTGGTCACAAGCAAGTGCTTGAGCGCGGGTTCATGGGTTTCGTCTGCATCCCTCAAAGTGTAAACCCGTATGCTGTCCGAGCGGACCTCAGCGATTACCGCGCAGCATTGAGCTTCAGGGAAGAAGGGTAGCGGAAGGTGATCTTCCCTATCTAGCCGGTCATCCGGAGGGGGAGGGGAACGGGCTCTGCCATGCTCTAGATATAGTGAATTCAGCATGGTTAAAAAATAAAGCAAACAAGCATTGAGCTTCGGCTTCGTCACTGGCAAAGTCGTGATGCGGTCAAGACGCTCAACCGCTTGCTTCCTATCACCCACTACAAGCCCTTTACCGGGGTTCCGTCACTATCCCAATTGTAAATTTCGTTCCGGCCACCTAGAAGATCTCAGTATAGAGCTCTTTCAGCTGGTTCATCTAGTGTCGAAGACGGAATTGAACACGTGAGCGTCTGTTATTTGAGTATCTGAGACTTTTATCTTTTCATTCAATGCCGTTTTTTTGTCTTCAGATTGCCCTTTAGTCTAACACTACCTTAACGAGGCTAGCGATCATTGAGGAGACATGTATATGCCTACCTAGGCACACATATACACCCTAGTAAAAGACGTCTCTGGACTATCAGCGAGACTTCATTGAATGTCATGGGTCGACGAGGCCTAAATGGATATTGTGAATTCCGGGTCGTTACCATTGTACTTGACGTGGTGGGATCGTTGTGTTGATGGTGCAGAACGTTGGTGTTGCTGTGAATAAAAACGTGAGGGAAGGAAAAGAGTGAAGTAACTTTCAAAACCGACTTGCAACAGTACCTGTGACAAGAAAATTGAATGACCTTCCACAATCCGCTAGTATGCTTTTCAATCTAATCTGGAATCGCTGTTTCCCACACCTCTCTAGATCTCTTGCTACCCGAATCACGCGCGACAGTTCCATTGTGCTTCAATCATGTTAGTCAAACGATGTAGAACGACGGAGATACTGCTCGATAAGTTTAGCATTCCGTCCCAAACTTAACCCTACTTGCATTTCACTATTCCTGTTCGCCCGGAACAAATACAGTTTCTTAGTCTACAGCTTCAACTTTACCCACTTCTGCTTCGCTTTTTCCCCGGGTTTTAAGATTGCAAGACCATAACCCGCGTACCTGAGCTGGTTTTAGGAGAAAGGGTACTGGGTTATGTAGTAAGACAGCAAAGTCACAAGAACAAGCGTGATATATCATGTATCACACTGTGTTTCCGCCACGTTTCCAGTGTACCGCGAACCACATTAGCTGACATGGAACCTTATTATTTATTTCAAAAGGCTGTCTAAGCTTGTTATCGTCCATGCCATTGTCTAGCCCCACTACCGTTAAATAGCCCCGCTTCTCAGTCGGAAATGTCAAGAGCAGTTTCGGTCGATACGTTGAGTCTTTTAGAATGAAAGATTCGCAACCAGGCCGGTTGAACGTCTCATCTTTAGAGGGAGGAGGGGTATATATATATAATAAATATACAACTCGCCCGTTTGCCAATCAGTCTACGGATCCAATTGACTAGAGCTGCGGGGCTGTGCTGTCATCATCTTCTCCGGTCATCGACGTCTCGTTCGATGCTCCGCACATAGCAACTGTAGTCGAGTTTTGCGTTGAGTCTTTTAGCAAATTTTTTTAGAACATTTCGTAAAACCGCGTTTCGAGGGATATATATACAAACTGGCCGTTTGCTAATATAATCTGGTCTGCTGATCACGCTTTTGACAGGTGTGTGGTGCTGTCATATTTTCTCCGAAATTGCCGTTGTCAAACTGGCTTTGTGAAATGCCGAAGAGGACTGACCCTGTGGATTTTTTACATCCATGGTAGATGTAATACGAATGCACAATTGACATAACGGTCTCGGCTTAGAGATTGTAGATGTCACTGGAAACTGTCCTAGAAGCTACATAGTGAAGATTCTTTCGAACCCTGTCTACTACCGCTGTACTAGGGTAATCCTTCCCTTCATTAAATCCGATGTAAGGAAGGGCAACAATATATCGTTGCCGGTGGGAGGTGGCGACTGCCTTACTTGAAAGTTTGTCACCCGAGGTTTGTCTAAACATCTACGGATTTCAAGGTTAAGGAGATATATTTCAGGAAACACGGACCTAGGGCCAGAAACAATCATAACTTTCCACCGGTTGTAGGGCCGAGATACATCCGGAAGATGATTCAGGAGGGATGAGATGTCGTTTTTAATGCACTGAACTTCTACAAACCGTTAAAGGCAATAAACCATCGATTGGTCATTGGGGGCGTTTCCAGAAGGCTGGGCGGATCGGGGAAGATTCGAGCAGGGCATATCCTTAAATAAAATATGGGCACATATATAACTATGCATAGAAGACACGGCACTCTTTCCAGGCATAAACTAAACACTCTGGTCTAAGGCAAGGTGCCTAACGCCTAACCACCTCAAGATGAAACATCGGAGAAAATCTACCGCGAAGCTTGTTTATCCCCTCCCTGGTCCCTGAAGAGATCTGGGCAGTAGATAGAATAAACTATATGCCAGGGGAGATGTATGTAACGCCCATGCACTGATATGTATGATGACTTCATCCCAATAGACTCGGGAGGCATAAGTAGCGATAAGGATAATCGTGATGCGGCCGCGGTATTAAACTTCAGAAAAGCACAAGATGCCGTTATTACCAGTAAACCTTCGACGCCGCTTTGATTCGTAGATTTCAGCGCCAAAATGAGCATTCTGCAACAATTCACCGGCGGAATGCTACGTCTAACTTAAAATGCGAGAATCTGAACTAAACCTTGTTCATTTTACGGATATACGGACTGAATTCGGCTCTGCTCTGCACTCAAACTCATCGTGACTCCGATAAACTCGCAGAAACCTAATCTCAATAATCCCTCCAAGAGATCATACCATCGTAGCCATCGGTAAACATCTGATGGTGAGCTGAGCGCAGGTGATGAGAACTCTTTGACACTATGATATTTCTTTGCTTAGAAAATCGCTTACCTATACTCACTGTTTCACGATAACGCCTGAAAATTTCGGCCGCTTTTTCCAAAACGCCCGAATCCCATGTATCTTGATCTTCCTGCCCAACAATTTGAAGACCAGTGCGATCACAGCCTTAGGTCGAGATCTCCCACGCGAGCCTACAATCTTAAATAAAAACTCCCGCGTCGAAGGCCGGAAATATTTGCCCGTCGGTCACCAGCGGTGGCTCACATCTACCGTGGTACATTGCTGGGATCGGATGGATTTCCGAAAACAAAAGGCAGATTGGCGAATTCGGAACCCTAACCCAATGGTATTTCAATCCTTCGAAGCACGCAACTGAGATCGTGGTCATATATTGACTGAAGCAATCTAGCTTTGGTGTGTGGGACTCGCAGACCATGAGAGCCTGAAATTGGCCGGTAGTATGTCGGATATATCTTAAAAGGTTGCTCATAGCGGATGGAGTAGGTTTCTGTAGATCTATAGAATTGTTCGATCGAGAGTGTATCGGTGGGAGGAAGGAACGAAGGAAGGAAAGAGGGAGGCACCGAAGACGACTATTCTGAGAGATCGGTGAGGAGTCCCCAAGCGATGAGGAAGGTAACAACAACGGTCGCAAGGAAAGCACGGGTGTGATGGATCAGGGGGCGACATCGGTCACAGTTATTGATGTTCGCTTCCGGTTCACCGGTGCTCCATAGCGTTTGTTATGAGATCTGTGAAAACACAGCACTCACTATTTCTAGTAACGCAAACACCGCAGAGAAATACGAGCACCTAGTATGAAGCCGGAGTGTTGAAATTTTGGTACCTTTGGCTATCATAGGACAATTTCTAAACTCTACTCAATAGAGTACCTCCCGAGACCGGTATACGTATCGGACGTTGCCCTCCACATGTATCCCGCGCTGTACTATACAACAATCTATGCACTCCAATATTTGAGCCTCAGGGGTACCGGTGATTAACGTAGAGTACACCGTAGGTCAGGCTCCGCCACCACCCACTTACTTACCCTGCGTTATGCACTCATCAGACATTTACATGAAGGTTGATCCATCTCTTGTGATTATTGTATGAATGATGAATGATGAATGATGAATGATGAAAGATGGAAGGTCGAAGGAAGGCGTGGGGGGTTCGCTGAGTCTGGCGATTGATTGCACAACGGCGTGTCAGATAAATAGCTGAAATACGTTTCAAACCGTTGCGTGAATAATTGGAACATCCACGGAAAGAAAATGGTGTAAGGATTTTAGATATACATAGAACCTGGCCTACAGACGACTCCCCTGAAAAAATGGCGCGTGTCTCGGATCCCAAATCTCATAAGCCCTGCAGGAACAGGATCTCTTGTCACACTCCTTCCCAGGTGGGTGGAAGAAAAAGCTCCGGTTTCAGATACTCTACTCTCCCTGCCCATCTCCGTCGCCGTCGCCGTCTTCGTCTACTCCATCGCCATCTCGTACAGCCTGGCTCATCGCTATCCACCCTTCAATCAAATCTCCTCCAATTCTATCAGCCTTTTCGGTAGCCTTCCTTTTCTGCTTACGCGTGACAACCAGACACAACACCTTGTCGTAGATAGTAAAGCCCTCATATTCAGTCGTAAATTTAAGTTTCTTCTTATCCTCGTCGCCTTCATCCCCAGTAGTAGTAGTAGGAGGAGGAAGGCGAGATCGTTTCTGCGTTGCCGGAAGTGGAACAAACTCGTCGTCTGAGTCATCGTCAAGGTCGGGGCCAGGAAGGAAAAGCGGTTCCTCGTGCGGAGCCTCCGGGATTGTTGTTAGATCCACCGTGTCCTCCCAATCCTCCTCTACGGAGGTAATGTCCGGCGGTGATGTAGCAGCATCGATAAGTTTCGTTGAGTTCCCCTGTATCGGCTTCCTGGTTTTAAAACTCCGGTCCTTCCGGAGAATAGCGTGTAGGGATCCCGCGCGCGTAAGATAAATCGAAGCTTCAAAGTCCTCTATCCCTCATTAGTACTGACGCGGCCCAACAAACCGAACACGATGCGGCGCGGTTATGTTATGCAAGTAGCAGAGTAGCAGAGCATACCACCAACAACAACCTGCTTCTCCTTAGCCTTCACCCTGGCGGCACCCGTACGCAACTTCGCTTCCGCGAGCATAGGCAGGACCAAATGCTTAATCTCGTCAAAGACGCGTGCGATAGCCTCGGTCCGAGTGAACCATGGTAGGTCAGCCGGATTGGGGAGGAAGATACGGGCTTCTAGGACGCTTCGGGAATCAGATAAACCCACCCATCGAGCGCGTGTTAGGGAGCGAGGAGATGTACGAGTATTTCGAGACGCGAACGTAGCGGCGGAGTATTGGCATTTGAGGTAGGTCTCCTTCCTGCGTAAGAAATGTCAGAGGTAAGCGAGGATTAAGGGAGATCCGGGGAAGGTGTTGATGTTGATGCTGACGTTGGAGGTGGTAGTTTGTAGCTCTGTGGAACACGCGATGGGATTGGATCCGGTCTGTGCAACGTCATAGAGCACTACAGCACTACTTCACCACTTCTCACACGATGTTTTTACACCTAAAGCAGCATTACTTATCTCGGGGTAATGAAAGCGAAGTTATCACACCCCCCGCGAACAAAGCCGGACTATGTATATTCTGGTACCTATTTACAGTGGTGGTGGTCAGCTTTAGCTTGCATTGAATTAACCCGCCCATCCGAAGCAATATCAATCGCATACGTCAGATCGTCAATCCGAACCGGATCTACACTACTCAGTATTATATATAACTTAGGCATTTATCAGTTACAAATTGATCGGCGCTGGATCTGACCAAGGCAATACCCTCGCGTAGACATCCATTACCACTAACTTCGATAACCCATATTGCAAAACCTAAATATCCTACCTCCAAATATATAGCCCCGCCGATGTCCGTGTCGCCTGCAGCGCATTGAGCACTGAAGTACCGGGCTGGCAGTTGATCACTTCTCACAGCAACGCCTATCTCTGCTGCCGGGATCCACTCACATTGCACGTTAGGCGTAGTCAATCTCATACATTCCTTCGTCAGCATTCTGATGTTGGGTACGAGTCGACTCGAGTCCCAAACCACCTCGAGATATGAGTATTCCGAAGGAATCACACGGTGACCTGTGCAGTATTATTAAGGCCGTACACCCAGCCGAACCGATCTGAAGTGCCATGCGCATACAGTCTAGGAAGCGTCCATATTCGAGGAGTCCGGGATTTTTCGACCCAACATAACCATTAATGCATTTGTAAAGACAGAAGGGACGACCAACAAAAGACGACCGAGGCGACTGATGAGTTAGGGGTTTTATCCAGCCGCGGCACCGATATCTCCAGGTTTACATAAGTACTTTTGGTGACCAGGATGTGTCGTTTACCGCTGGTGAAATATTTGGGAGTTGGAACGTTGGTTACTTGAGCATACGCCAAGACATTTCAATATCCCATTTCAGCGAAATAGACACCGCTTTGTGAGTGAAATATATGCCCGACCTATTGTAAACTTCCATTGAGCTGTGGCATCTTGAACCCTAACCCTGTGATGCATGCAGATTCTCTGCCTTGGTCTATCCTTACCGTATAAGGAAGAGTACCTTACGCTCTCAAATGCGGGTCACGTCATTTTGTTTCTGTATTATACTCGCTCAACTCCCCACGCATTTTAGTCTACAGACTACACGCATTTGTGCGCACCGTTGAGCCTTTTATTCAGAGTAGTAAACGTATATTATGCCTTTCCCCACACTGTGGGGCGATTGAGGTCAATCACTGTGTTTGTCAATATCTAAGTTGCTTACTGTATCGATTCCATGCAGTGTTTATGCAAAGGCTAAAATAAAATGTAAGAATAAATCGTCCCCCTTTTCAGCATCAATTGACTTTAGGGTATTGCTGGAATAAGCTAGCTTAGATGCTTCATTCTGCAAACCTCAAACTCCAAACTCTAAATAGCCGGCCGATGTCCCTGTCTCGGAGGTACATAACACTTCTCCATGCGCCATCGCAGCAGGCGCGCGGGCGGCTTCATCATTCAGAATGTTACTCTGACATCTCCATGGGTGATCGTCGTAAGCTGTCAGTTTCATCAGGGGCACAAGGCATTGTATCAATTAGCAATCAGTAAGATCCGCAGCATCAATGATGTTTGCCAGTACGAATCTGCAGAGCAAGCCATGCCAGATTACACGTGGAACCCCTGTCGATCGTCACCATTTTTAGGAATTGTTGAAAAAGCAAAGGAAAAGCAAACACCAACCTTTTTCGAAATTTCTCTTTCCGCAATGACAAACTACTCGAGACAAGCATCATAAGAAGCAGGCACCAAAATATATATTAATATGTATCTAGGAAATGCATATCCGTAGAGATTCCCATACCTTCCCAGCGGGCGATTCATGGGGAGACATCCGACATGTTGAAACATTGATTGATGCACTTTAGCCATTCAGGGCTGTGTGCGTAATGTGGTCTGTGACTCTGACCAAAGCAAAAAGAATTCCAGAACTGATGCGCGGAATTCCGAATGCGCGCGGTTATGCAACGATCATTCGATTCCTCAGGTGTTGAGGTGCGCACTATGTGTGGGCTGAGTGTTTCTGCAAGCCTCATGTAGCCCGAAACAACTTTGATACCACGTTGGGATATATGCATCAGAGCTCGTGCCATGCCTGCGGTTCATCTCAACTCTCGCTCGAAGCTCTGGGATCCTGTTGTGAAGAGTTGTGTGCGCTGCGCTAACTTTGGGAAGGCCTTATGGTAAAGCAAGCTTCTGGAAGAAAAATTTTTGCGGTAGGAAACTCGGTAGGAAACTCGGTAGCTTGGATCAACCGCTCTGCACATACACTAGGTTGATGTGGGAATTCCCAGTGGGGTCATCCGTTATGCAAGGAACTTCGGGAGTCCGGACAGTCGGTATTTGCCACCCGCTTCGAAGAGTCGAACGAAGTACGGAAGGAAAGGAGAACTTTTTGTATGTAATTCAATTGACCGAGGTCGAGCAGGTAGCTTCGCCGACTACCCCATTGTATACGCTTATTTGTGCGTTATGTCTAGTCCGATAAAGAGTATGGCTGCAGTAGTAGCAGCCCGAATCACAGCCGATTTTGCCCAGCCTTTCCTCTGTATCTTTAGAGACCGGAATAGCGACTACGGGGAAAAACCCTTCTTGTAATAAACGAGGCCGAGTGCCTAGAATACCCTTCGTTTGAGCTTTCAGCTGGAGCTGTGAAACACGTTTCCCCACCTTTTTCAACACTATGCATGCCGTGCAAGCGAGCTGACGAGAGTGGTGTTATACCTGACGAGGCTGAAGTTGCAGTGGCTGTCGCCACCGGCACCTCCGACGGGAAAAGAGGAAGGACAGTGGATCACGGCGATGCAGTCATTTCTCGTCGGGTCTGAAAAACGTGGCAGCCCAAAGATTTTGGCGTTGCACTACAGATGCACGGCCGGTTTGGCGAGAATCTACAGGTTAAGATCGGTTCTTGTTCCTGCGTTTGAGAAGGAGCTAAGTTGGTGCTCTCAGTAGGATGTAGGCTAGCAAAAAGAATGGCCGCAATCTTTATTTTGGATTTCGTTCTTGAAAGTTCAGAGTATTATTACGTTTGAGACTAGAGCCTAGATTCTAAAATCGGCATCTTGGATACTCTAGATGAAGAGAATATGTGGGCTAGTCTTCTCTTGGTTGGTACTTCATACTAAGTAGGAATCTTTTCACGATGAAGAGGAGCATACTTAAACAAGGACAGGCCTTCAACAAAGCCGATGGTTGGTCTGACGTAGTTTGTTCATTATTGCCTATGACGCCTTTGTCCTCGGGAACGTTTCAGCACTTGACTAGTAGAAACCCGTGATCGATAATTGTTTCATGTTATATCTTCTTCACAACCTGCGCGCTTGCGCGTTTGCTTCGACATACCACAGTAGGCATGGAGTCAAAGCGCTAATATTCAGCGTTTCTTTTGGTTTGATTTTTACTCCTGTTTCGTCCGTTTAGGAATTTTTCCTTTTTTTTTTCCGTTGGTTTTCCATTGTGTCAATTAACCGTCCTGTGGACATGCATGCCGCTGTTTGTGATATAATAAAGGGAATAAGATAAGGAGAAGCAAAACAACGTCATATGCATCCGGAAAAGTTGGCGCCCCGTACCACACGAATTGTAAGGGCTTGTTTATGTAACAGATAGAGATCCGCATTGTCGGGAAGCAGCATTGCATTCGGCTGGATCTCTGTTCTCGGTGATATATGTCCAGCTGATCGCGGTCGTTGTGATACTTGAGATGGCTCGAAGATGCAATTGTATGCTCGGAGGAACTCGCGGGCAGAGCCCCCGAGAGTACTGGCGTCAATAAACTAATGGTAATAATAGCAATAATAACAATAATGATTAGAATAAAAAATAAAATAAAATAAAAAGAGGCAGGTCGCATGGAGGGACTGTCGACATTCAGGTTAACGTATAACGGTTGAATAAACTATAACTCTGCTCTCCTCTCTGCAATGGCAATTACAATGTCCTACTTTTCTCCTGGTGGGCGCATTGGAATGAATGGATTCAGATGAGGACAACCCCTTGCATTCATTAGGAGACCGGGAATTTTGTTCCATGTCCATATCACGCCTGGCCTCCCCTATCCAAAACCACATCCCTACCTCCTATCCCTACCCACAGCTCCCTCCCTTATCCCTGCTCTCTGCTACACAACACTGCGGGAAGAGGTGTCGTCGATGTCATGGGTGGTGGTGGTTTGTTAGTTCGCCCCCCTTTCGTCTCATCCTATTTTTTCTTTTTCTTGTTCCCTTGACTCAGGTCCGGTCCGGACGTACGCTCAGTGTGACAACGCTTAGACAATAAATAAATACGGCCTATTGCTCCCCCTCTGAAGCCTTAAGAACACATCACAACCAAAGCGAATTACCAGTCAGACAATCATCAGTCACTGCATCAAATCGCCCATCTCAACCCACAACAGAAGATCGGCCTATATATAAAGACACTCCCCGTCCACCGCCTTACCTTCCAATACAAAGAACCCCCACCAGCCTCAGCTTCCTCTGCAAGCCTCGAACTTCTCCACATCTCACAATGCCGGCTCCCTCACAGACCCTCCACAACCCCAACGACCCCAACTGCCTTAGCAGTCTGGGCTACAACTTCAATGGTCCCGTCGCAACATCACAACTTCCTCCTAGGGGCCCACCGCCTAACCGACCGTTGCCCCCTCTGCCCGCAAATGCCCCTGTTGCTGGCGGGAAGTAGGGTAACGTGCATTTCCGTGCAATATGGGAGCGGGCGTTGAGCGGCCCTCGTTACAATACACCGCCTCTATACCAATGCACTCTGCCAGTAATCCGTACCGGCCACAGCCGCATGCATACGCCTAACCACCTGGCCTTCTTGATCGAGCTTTCTCCGCCACTACCACCACCGTCGTCATGTTTTTACGATGCCACCTGCTGTCTACTCCATTGCGATGAGAAGTCGCAAACCAAATACCAAGTTCATAATCTCTCCTACAAGGAACGTCATGGACTTTCGCCTTTGCGCTTCTTACTCTGTTTCTATGCAATTCCACGGGTTGTCAGGCTATTATCTATGTAATATTGGGTATTTTTATTGCTTTGTTATATTGTTTCTTTGTGGGGTTTCTTTGTGATACCAATCGGCGTTTTTGTCTATGATATCATGTGTGTATGGCGGGTTAATAAAATGGGGCAGGGCGTACTTGCTTTTTCTTGTCAAGTTTTGGGTCATTTCTATTGGGCTTTTTTTATATAAGGACATTGTAATCTATACCAACAAGCCGCCTTCTACCACTCAACTCCACTCACACCATTCTAAGCTGCGAATACGTGATTTTGTTTTCCACCTGAAAGTCTAGGATAGCTGTGCGCAGTGGGAAGGGTTAAGCATATGGCAAGGCTGAGAGCTGAGTTCTGCTGGCTGCTGGCTGCTGAGTTGAGAGCTTTTCCGGTGGGGAAGGTGGGGTGAGCATTTTTTATGAACCACCTTTGCGCATTCAATGGTGGCTGTTCGTGCTGTGCTACATATGTTTATGAAACGTTGGGAACAGATTGCCAATACCGTCCGTTCCTGCTGCCTGATGTGGGGTTCTGACGACAAATGCGCAATCTACATCTAGATGTGATTTGTGCGCCGGATTTTGCCTGAATGTGTGGATGCTGACTGACATCCATTCCTTCATGCATGTCACAGTAGCATGGCTACTTTTCGTGTTCTCGTTACACAGCCGTTTTACCTGCTGTGTCTACGTGGTTCCCCATCATCCCAGTGGACTGCCGTTACAGATAGACAATCTTACAATGGATGGATGGGCACTCATCGCCTACCGCGGCGGACGACGGAAAAAAATCAAATAAAAGGCCCAGAAATGTGGGTTACGCAACACGTTTCTGATCTGACACCTATGCTTCGGGAGAGCCAATGTGATACGGTGGCGCCCGAGTTCTAGTTTGTTGGTTGATAAACAAGATAAACTTGAGCTCTTGCCATTCCCCCCTCACTTGCACTTTGCGCTTTGAGATACCGTTACGTCGTTTATCTGCTTTGTGAAGCGGGGTTGTGGTGGGAGAAACTTCGCGGTTACAAGCATGTTCGAATGAGATGTAAGAGGGGAAGGGGTGGGGGAAGGTTCGATGATGGGAAAAGAGTGCATCACAAGGAGTGAGGATAAATGACCTCACTTTCTTATCGGCCCCATCGTTTATCTTATCGCACTTGGAGGGTACCTGAATAAAATAAAAAGACGATTCTGGAGATGAGGTTGTAGATCCAATTCAATAACCTACATCCATCCCACGGTCGAATTTGATGCTTGCCGCCGGCGCAGCTGTGGAGAACCAAACCACCTTCCATTTCAACCTCAACGCTTTAAGGCTTTTAAGGCTTCTTTTTTTAATTTCTACTTTCTACTTTCATCAATGCATCGCACCGTAGCACTGGAACACTGTTAATCTGTCTTGTCGTCGAAACGATGCATGATGGCTTCATACCTGCCATCGTCAACATCGGGAACTGCGTCTCCCGGACGATGTAGGGTTCATCCATCTTTTTTCTATGGCTTCATATCGTACTGATGCATTCTCAGTATACACCTCGCTCGCCCTATTCTCAAGCGGTCAGTATCGTCTTCCCACCTGACCTCTAAAACTAGATCTTTCGAAACTACATCTGCCGGCCATTATCAAAACGGGCATCAACCATGATCAGTTAGTTAGTTTGCTGGGCGGGCGGGGAAATGGAAGTGGATAGCTATCATATGCCCAAGCAGAGGTACCCCACGAAATGGCGGCAGTTTTTTTCCGCGGATTTGAAGGTACCCAGAGAAATATCTACCTGCTCAGTCTGAACACCAATGTTAGTCCCCGAGTGCTGTGGAGTTCTACAAAGAGAAATTCTACCGAAGATCGTGTCTCTCCGGCGGGGAATGCCGTACATTTCCCTCGAAAAACCAATGTGTGGCAGTGGAAAATTTGTTCCTGCGCTGAATTAACTTCCGGCCAGATCCAGCTGTTGCTTTTTTGGTTGCTGGTCGCCGTCTTTGGGCGTCTTGAGGTCCCGTGGAGACGCGATGATGGCACAGCAATTGGAAGCTGGATGCGAGGTTTGAAGGTTTTGCTGCTATATATGGAGAAGACGTATTACTGATATCAATGTTTAACACAGTCCGATTGGTATCGTCACCGCCGTTTTTAGTGTGAGTGACGCTTCGTTCGTTCTGCTACCTTTGATGTGGATACATCTTCAAACGGCAATTTCCTACCGAAAGTATAGCAATCAGGTACAGTAGTATTGCATTTAACGAATGAGGTTTCATTTCTTTTCGCGGTGTTGAGAAGCCCCATGGCTATGAACTTGACTAACTTCATCATAGTTAGGTGGTCGATCTTATCCACCTGTTCATTGTCTCAAAAACCTGTTCATTGTCATGACTTTTACCTTTTTTTTACCAGTGCTTTCAGCGTTCGCAATTCGGTGGCGTTCCCCCAATAAAGCTTAAGATGACTTGCTTCCTTTTTTTCTGGCGGGCGAACTGCATCACACAGAAGAAGCAGCGACAGAAGCAGCGAAGTAAAGGAAAGCACTACGAATCGCCAGGAATGAGTAATGAATTGCTAATTCGTGATATACAGGAACATTGTCCTCCGCAGCGTTTCTTGCCACCGCCTTAGACTCCGTTTTCAATATCCGTACCTGGCCAGTTTGCATAAAATAGGAGTTCAGCTCGCTATGAATTGGGCCGGCGGGGCGCCAAGCTGGGAATTGGAAATGCGGGTCGGCGCGGACTACAGCCACTCTACTCAAGTGCCACACCAGGCATCAGCGGCATGAGTTGTCTTCACCGGATCCGTGATGCCTGGTAACAAGTACTCCATATAGCTACAATGGACTAAGCGGTGCTGCGACTGGCGGCGACCGACATGTTGACTTATTACCTACCAGTAGCTCTATCTCCCCGCCACTGCACCCCACACTCCACACTCTGGGAATTTGGGCCCATGGGGATGGGACCTGCAGCTGCTGATTTGTTTATTCCAGGAAAAGGGCAAAGGCAAACATGCGTCGTGGCAAACTGCGGGTGAGAACGTGTGATTGCAGTCATGTGACTGCCCCCACTGGTTCATTTGAAATATCCCTACTACCTGTACGTTGATCGTCATCATGCTTAATGTTAAATTTGTTCGCCACTAGATGGTAGGTGCGTTTCAGGTGTTTTTCAAACGTGGTACTTTGGATTGCAGGTACATTTAATTTGGGATACACTTCGAAACCACAGTTGAGGAGTTCATTCAGTCGCTGTGGGAAATATCGCACATACCCGACCACTCCGAGGATGGGTGGAGATTAGCGAGCTGTCAACCGTTGCCGAGTTCCATTAGCGAGCACCATCCCATCCTCTAACTGAGATGGGAGAGTCGGAGCGAGAACCGCAAGCTCCACTTCTCAACGAGGTTCCGTAATGAAGTGGAATAGGCAGGCCGAACCGTTTTGTGCTCGAGCTTGCGCACAGGCAAAGCTGCATGGGAGATCAATCTGGGGTAAAGTGACTGGTTATGATCGAATAACCGCCCACGTGCGCCGACTGACTGGGTTATTGGCGATGGACGTATGAGGTGCAGCATGCAGCAGCCACAATGAATGCTTGGAATACGAGAACGAGGAAGAACTAGAGGGCTGGCCACATTGCGGATGGATGGAAGAGAGAGAGCACCCGCAGCGAGCGTGGTATTATGATAGAGTAATGGTAGAATCTGGGGTGCATTATGGATCGTTGACGTTCGTGGACGAATCAGACCATTGTGATCGGGCTTTCTTTGCGCAGTTGTCTCAATTGACCCAAGAAGACCCTCTAGGGTCCAGCAATTCTCTCCACAGAACGCGGTCCATCCTATGCAAGGATGTAACCAACTGCCTCCCCATTTCTTCACTCGCAATGCCCCAGTCTGTGTCGGTTCTGGCTATAGATCGGATAAATGGAAGACAGAAGTCCTCCCTGGGTACGAGGGTATTGCTAACAAAATTGGAGGGATGTTTTAACATAAAGTTATGATTATGAGAATAGTAGCAAGGAAAGTTGGACCTTGCAGGTGCCAAGCCCTGCATCTCCTGGCCATTATGATAAGGTGGCTCTGCCTAGACAGACACTAGAGTACTTAGATCTGGAGAGGTATAAGAATCTGAAGTGTATTATCAGACGCTGATGTTCGTGGACGAATCAGACCGCTGTGATCGGGCTCTCGCTTGGTGTAGTCTCAATTGACCGACCCTAAGGGCAGACAGACTATCTGGGTTAGTCTGCTGGCTAGGACAAGTTTACCCTCGATTGACCAGGCAGTTACGTAGTAAAATTACTTGCGTGGGACGGACCGCCAGGCCATGGAGGGTGACTTGTGTCGTAGATCATTGCTGATGAGTGGAATGGGGTAGGGATGCTCCGTCACGGATGAATTGTGTCAGACTTTTTCATGTCACGAGCTAAGAGCTTCGGGCTACGTCGCGATAAACACTTGTGAATCCTGGTAAAGAACTGTAATGCTCCAAGACGTGACAAAGGCTGTCAACGCTTGAGATGGCATATCTAGGCGAGAAAGAAGCCCCACTATGCAGTACCTGCAGCAAACCTATCTACGTGTCTGCCCAGAAAAGCACTATACAAGAATCTGGGGTGCATCATCGCGTGGACGGATCAGACCAGGATGCCGACGTATGGTTTGCGACGGACATTTCTCATGTCAAGATGCAAGAATGTCCCAGACTAACAACTCCTGGCTACATCGTGACAAAGATCCGTGAGTTTTGACGAGACTGTGACAGACATGGCACGACGTTCAGGAGACCCCCTGAATCGGCCGCTTGTTCTTTGCAGTTCAGTAGGTAAGATGGCCCTCCACCTGCGGTTTTGTTTTGAATCAGGCTGGGTTACCACGTGCACAACAAGCGATATCACTCGGAAGTGGGGCAAACTGAGTGCGGTGATATGTCTCACCCCGCTCCGTGTCTGACAGGCAAGTGAGACACTGTCAAAATGTCGATCAGAAGTGTCAAACCCTCTATTTATCCTTTCGACACGTGCTCCGCACGGAAACGGTCGGCAGGCCACACCCACGACGGAGTCGCCAAGCTCCGAGGATTAGATCAATATGGTCAACGTCCCCGTCACTAAACCTGTTCAACCCAAGGATCAGCAGGATCTTCTCGCCTTAAATAAGGATGACCCGGGTTGGATTTTGGGCTGGAGTGCGGTTGTTAACATGGCGAGAACGGCACTCTTCAGCAATGTTGGTGTTTTGTTGATTTCGGTCGTCATGCTCTGATACCCTGTATTGCATATCTCTACAGACTTAGCTATCTGCATTTGACCTAAGTCGGGCACATTCCTTTTCTCCCTTTTGTCTACCACAATGGCTTATCCCGGCGATGAAAGATTGGGCTCTTGTAAGCATACAGGTACTAGGAAGAGAGGGGAATGGCCACCCGTAGATGTATGAATAAGGGAATCGCTATTACCGCGGCCAGTTTGTCGCAGCCACTGACCCAACTTGATGACACAGACTGTCAACTGTATAAAGCTCTCAATGTTACAGATATAGTCAACATCACACCGCTGACATGTAACAATGTAAAACTTCGTAAAGGATAACCTTGCCACTCACGAGGTATTGTATATCTGAAACCGCACATGTTAGGGTATCCCTCAATGTGGAAGCACAGACAATCAAGTGGTACAGGGGAACTCTCAGAGTTGCAGAAAGATACATTGTGGCTATCCACACGCTGCTTCAGTTTCAAAAACCCTGGAAGGAACAAAAGAGAACCATACTAACGCCTCTCCAGTGATATCTTTTTTCTATCTCAATAAGGAAGTGACGAATGATAGTCAGTGCCATAGCCCATCTAGCATTTGCAACAGCTGTTGGTGTGGGGTGTGTAGTGGTGTGACAGCTCGTAGTTCTAGTACAGAAGCTGTAGGTGCAGCTGTTTCTTGTGGACTGGGCGGCTTTCAAGAAGTCTTCTGCTTTGCCACACGCAAGCGCAAGGCTAATTGACACCAGGAGCTTTCAAAAAACGCATGGCTAATATTGTAGATATTCTAGGTGTTTATACGGACAAGGAAGGCCTAGTAATCCCGCAGTTTCGCATGTTAGACTTAATTAGTCGAGGTTCAGGTGGTTGAATAAGGGTGGGCAGGAGAAGACGGCATTCTGTTCGTTGTCAAAGTGTGGGAGACTGATACTGTCTCCACTTCATAGAGCATTAGGTGTATCAGTTCAAGAGGTGAGCTTTGTCAATAGACTCCAAGATCAGTACTTTTCTCTGGTCGTAACTTATCCATAGCTTCTAACAATAACAGATTAAAAACTAAGCATTAGGTCTATGCTTGTAGCGCACTATAAAAGGATTTGGGGTTCATATCATCCACGGAAGGTTGTAAGAATGACTGGCGATCTGAGCGATGAACCAAAATAGCAAGGCTGTTGGGAAATTATGGGTATCGATAACTGAGTAATACATACTTATTTAGCATGCGTATAGACTATGAAATTTCCTTAACTATGCACTGCGAAGTTATAAGCGACTATCCTTTTGTAGAACACTAACTCGCCCTCTCGGTACACCTGGACTAATTCCTCATTACAGCGCTCAGTGGGAAAATGTTGTCTGCCGAAGCTACACCCCTGATTATATAACGCAGGGTACGAAATTATTTCGTACCCTGTACATACTTCCGGACGCATTTCTGCTGCGTCCTGCAGATATGTTGGCACGTTGATTCTGATCGGCAACCTAGTTAGGTCTTGGTGAGTAGGCATAATACACGACCCATGAGGGAGGGTATTACATTATGTCTCGCAACTGTGACATCTTCCCACGGCGCCTACTAGACAATGTAATACCGTTTCCGCCCCGCTTCTCTTGTCGATTTCTCGAACCTAGATCGAGTGTACGTAACTAGCGAGCTGAAGGTGTGCCATGAAGCGGCCAAGCAATTCCAACACCAATATTGTGTTTGGTTCAATATGAAGCCATAACTCACGGTACACAACCGGGTGGAGTATTTGCTGGTGCGTAAGATGGCCACATTGCAAGTACCGTCGTGCGCACATGGCGAGAGGAGTTGGCGAAGAGCTGGGTCACATTAGGCTAAGTGTATCAAGGTTTTGATAGAAGTGGCACTTACGTCCATCTTCTAAGATTTGGTGCTAGAGCTTTGGGCAAAGGGTTTCGAGGGTGGTCATAATAGGTGGTCTTGCAGGACTTTGTCGGGTGGGGAGAGGTCTGCTTTTATATTACTGCATATGCGCGGGCAGCCGTTTTGTTCTCGGTAAATAAGAGTCGATGTGAACGCCCTCGCTAGGCAGGGTTAGGGAGCGGAAACTTAAATTAAATCGTAATAAGCGACCTATACCCTTGACTTTTTCTCGTGCTCAGCCTCCTACGGCTGGACACGAGAAAAAACCCCGACCAGGCATTCAGTTTCCTAATTCTGAGTATTCCAGCTAGGGGCTTCCTATTCCTAATCTTCTACCTTTTGTCAAATGCCTTCTTCGTTGTGCTAGATTTTATTTGTTACGACAGTAAGGTTGCTAGAATGATCAAGTGAGCGTTGAAGCCACAGGAGTTTGAATCAAGAGTCTTGAAGGCTGTAAATAACCCTCTAGAGAGCAACACATACCAAAACATCTACACACATTTCATTCCCCTTATTACAGACAACGTAAGTCTCTTCCATCGCCCCCATCATGTGGGTATCAGTTTGCACTCTACCCAGAAACCTATTAGAAAAACGCCCGCCAACCTAATAGCGTCTAACCCGTCCCCTCGTCCCTGATCTCCACTGCCTTGCCACCCCCTCAATAACCTCACGTCCAGACCAGCGTCCCCGCTTCGCCTGCGGCTCTTCCTCAACGATCCTTTCCGATCTACGGCTCCTCTTTGGTGGCGGCCTCGCGTTGTCGCTCTCGCTCTCCTCTTGATCTTGATCCTCCTCCTCCTCCTCTCTTCCTCTCTCTTCTTGAGTATCTTCATACTCACTGAGTTCGTCATCGCTTAGCTGCTGTTGCGGGGCCTCTTCCTGCTCGACTTCAACTGGGGGGACATCCGGCGAAGAATCGCGAACATAATCGCTACCGATCCGTTTCCTCTTTCCTCTCCTCCTGGCGCGTGCGACAGCCCGGCGGGAGGGCTCAGGAGATAGCGATGGCTGTGCAGGAGTACTAGCAGACTCCGGTATGGAGGGAGAAGCGTAATTTCTGGAGCGTTCGGTGGTACCTTTACCGCCTTTGAGGTACTCGGGGGGTCCTCTTGACCGATGTGGTCTTTCGACATCCCCTCTTCCTCGGGCTGCTTTCGGGGGCATTAAGTTTTCTTCATCCGAAGAAACGATATCTCTCGGGAGTGGAGGAGGTTCCTTTTGGACGAACTTGACGCATTTCTGGTTGTATCTGCACACGCTCATTAGAACTGCGATGAAACGATCAGGTGCGTGGGGGTTCAGAACGGCATACCCGTAGTCAAAAAAGAGCTCTTCACCTGCACGGAGTGCTCGCGTTGCATAGAACCCAATCCTGTGAGCGCAATTTGCCATGGTCACCTTGGCTTGACAATTGGGCCTCTGGTGGGAGTGGTTTATGAAGCGGAACTTGTTGCCCATGCGGGTTGCATCTATTGCCTGTGCCAAGTTGAGGGTAAAGAGGAAGCTGGTACCTCGCTTATCGTACAGCTTGCCACGGCGCTCCGCTTCCTCGTTGGTTACGATCTCGCCCTTGTATTCGCCAATGTACCCACCCTTGGACACATCCTCGCAAATAAACAACCCCATACCCGAGACCACTGAGTGACCCAGGAGAGTTTTCTTCGACATCTCTCGCTGTATACATACGTTTTGGCACATGTCGGGGGTTATGATAGACCTATCGTACCTGTTGACAGGATCCAACAATTCGTAGGCACCGCATGTTCCACAGAGGTCAGGGTCGCACTCGCGATTGGCCTTAAAGCATATGCATTTATCCGACGTGCAAGGACGGCCTCCACGTTTGCAAGAACATCCGCGCCATTTGCGGGGGCAGTTGGGGGGACAGGCGCAGGCCTTCTCACAAGTGACATGGTTACGGACACATTCGCATAAACTGTCGCAAGGGCCTAGATGGCGACAAGGGTGAACGTCTGGACGTTCTTGGTGTAGATGTGTTCTATCAGTGTCTGCTGGATAGCCTGTAAGAAATCCAGCCGGTGTCTTCTTCCGTTTGAGTATTTTTACAGGCTCAGGGTGAGCTGCCTCGGAATTCCCCAGTATCTCATCCGGGGTTTTGAGGGGTAGAAGATTTTCTTCCCTTAGCCGGATATATATCTAGATATCTGTTACTGGCCTGTGCTTTTATGCCAAATGCGAGGAGTGTTCACCTCTGCACATGGCTTGTTAATAATAGCTGCACACAAACAAGCGCAACGAGGGTTGTTTCTAAGAACGCCAGTAGAGTTGCGCAAAAGTTCAATTTGCGCTGGTGACCACTGGCGTGAAACCACAGCATCAATATTTGAAGGCTGCAAAATTATCGTTAGATGCTAATGTGACAACGAATTTGTCCAGTCGTACCTTTTTGAAGCAATATGGAGAACAAGATTCGTCTTCTGCAAATGGATCCATCATAGCTTGCTTACTGGAATATGACCATCCTGGAATATTAATCGAAAGTTTGTACTCGTTGTCCGGAGAATTATCATCTTGGGATGAATCTCTATCGTGGTGCCTATATAGCGTTTCTGTCTTGCCCAAACTCGGCGCTTGAGAGTAATTAGTGTCAAAATGGTTGTCCTGGCTTTCCTTTGTGAATTTTGACGATTGGACGGAGCCTTTCCGACTCCAAAGAAAGAAGTAAAAACGTTAGGAAAATTGAAGAAAAAAAAAGTAAGGAGCATGCGATAAGCATATCGAGCTCATAATTAATACTACTAATAGTGAAAATGGAATGCTTACCATGGAAGGGACACTCGTGCCTGTAGCTGAAGTTAGGAACTCAGTTTTAGAAGTTTGGAGTAGGTTACAAACATATAGCAAATTAAACAGTTCAGCGATGCGTAACTGTCCAAACTATATGGCCAAGGGTTTCCACCAGTTAATGCTGCAACTTCTTTGTCGCCCTTTTCGCTCGGAGCTGCATTCGTGCCGGTAGTAGTGTGTTTCGTCGGTGACATGCTGTTCTTAACGGCTCTACTTGTTTTCTTGACAACTTCCCATAAGGATATTTTAGTCGCCTCCATAAACACATTGCACACCTTTTCTGCTACTTCAAGCTCGGCGGGCTCCACTGGTTGCACGCTTTGCAGTGCTGCTTGGATCTTAAAATCATGAAGATCAAGGTCTTCTGGGAGTGCATCCTTTGCACGCCGGGCTGAACTACCAACAGGGTCTTGGCCACCGTGAATCTGGCTGATGTTTCCAATTAAATATTGAATTACTGCATCAAGCGACACGTTGACCTCCGCAAGGAAGTCATTTATGAAAATACCACACATGGTAGCATCTATCACCAGTTAGATCAAGTGATAATAGAGAGCGAAAAATGCGAGGCTCACATTCCATGATTCTACCTTCATCAGCACTCTCCTTGGTCTTATCAATATAGAGCTCATCGAGATTCAATTCATGAAGAACATCATCGTCAGCAGCCTCTCCAAAGTACGGGAGGTAGCGCATTTCTTCCTCGTTATCTGCAACAATATTGTTTCGCAAAGTTGTATAAGATCGGCATTTTTTTGGTAGCGGTGTACCCTCTGCCACTGTCGCCAACACTGTGGGGACTTCGATATGAATAGGAGGTGCCGAGGTGTTCGGTTTTGTATAGCGTGTCACCTTGAATTTGAATACGTTGGCCCGCTGTGCTCCGTCGGTGGCAGTAGTCTCAATGCCTTTCATGTTTTTAAATGGCGATTCTTCGTCATAGATAACACCAGGCCTGTCTCCCTGCTCGTTTCCCCGAAAGATAAATTGCCGATTTAAGTCCATTCTCGCGGCCGCTAGTACGTTCTTGGCCACGTAGACATGATCTTTCTTCATTTCAGCCAAGTATTTTTGGAGGGTGATTTTGATACGAGTCTTCTCAGGGTCGTCATCAGATGACTTGGCCGGTCGTCGACGGCCAGAACCTCTTTCATTGTTGTATTTTTCGATGTTTGACACCTTTGACGCAGACACCGAGCGTCGCTCCCTCGGCGTCCCAGCCATTGACGAGAGTTCAGGTCGAAATAGAGATGAAAGTGGAGTTCCAATTGTAGAGAGTTCCAGACTAGGACAACGAGGGGGGCGCACAGATTGCTTGCTCCCAGCGCCAGTCCCAGTTGTAGTTTCCTGCTGTAAGGACTTGGTGGGTGTGTTAAGCCGGGAGTGGTTAGTGTTTGGCTTCTCGCAAGCAGGTGCTTTGGTACCGTCGAAATGCTCGTCCAATGTAGAGATACGATCCGGTTCTGGTGTTGTCGATCTAGATTTACTTCTAGCAGTGCTACCTGGTCTAGTCCTATGTCCATTGAGTTGTCAGTCTTGCTATCGGGTAGGTTGTTAAGCGACATAGCAAACTGACAATTCTTTGACTTCGTTCTCTCCTTCGGGATATGGCGAAGGAGTTTGAGAGACCTCAAAACGCGGATCCGAGTATTTCCGCCTAGCAGGGTCCGGCAATTCTGTTTTATAGCGAATGTACAATCCCGCAGGTTCACTATCGGTAGAAAACCTATCGTAACAGATAATCAGCAACCTACTCCTTCAACACTATTTGAGAGACTGACGCCTGGTCGTCTGAGGATATTGGTTCCGAGGGGAGTAGTCCCCTATGTTCCTTGGGAGAAAGTGGAAGCTGTTCGTCCTGGTCCTTGCGGGTGCTGCTATCTTTTCCTTGTACCTCCTGCTCTCCCGGTCGATATCGTCAGCAACTGTGTCCAGTGGATGTGACGCATCTATCTCCTCCCTCGCAAGGGAAGAAGCTAGAGGCACTCCAATGAAGGCGTAAGCCCGCTGAATGTCTTCTTCAGACAGGTCTTCTTCAGCGGGAGTAGCATCGCAGAAGCAGTGCGGTGTTGCGCCCTCAAACATATTGCCTCGCCAGTTTGGACAATTCTGCAGAGTACAAAGTTGTGTTGAATCCATTGTCGGATGGTTGAGGGTGACGGGATGCGAATTGCTGATTGCGACAGTGGAAAGCCGTAGTGGACCCTCGATTGGATTGGTGTAGTTCTCACGAAGAGGAGGGCAGAAGTAAGGATGACATCGCTTGTGCTTACCTTTGCTTTCTTTCCCCTTTCTTGCGTGTAGTCGTTGAATAAAGATATATGCGGCACTTGTTGCGGGCTGGCGGGGTTCGTCCCTCGTCGCTGCCAGATTCTGCTGTGTCAAGAAACACGCGTTGTTGAATATAAAAAGGGCGCGCCGGAAGTTGCCGGATCTTCTTCCTTTAGCGTGTTATTTGGCTGCGACGTCACACAACCGTATCTCCAAATCAGGTGGTATGATTCACACGGTCCTGTTCGATTTTTGTTCTTCGCCTCCATGCACCGCGACCAGAACCAGCAACACCATTATCCACAATGGGTGTCCACGGTCTCTGGAAGATCCTTGAGCCTGCCTATCGTCCAGTAAAGCTCGAAACTCTTGCTCGCAAGCGCCTCGCAGTCGATGCATCGATCTGGATCTACCAATTCCTCAAAGCCGTACGTGACGCTGAGGGCAACGCGCTACATAACTCTCACATCGTCGGATTCTTCCGACGAATCTGCAAACTCCTTTTTCACGGGATTCGTCCGGTCTTTGTGTTTGATGGTGGCGCGCCAGTTTTGAAACGACAGACCATTGCGGGGAGAAAACAACGCAGGGAAGGGAGGAAAGAAGATGCGGCACAGACGGCAAAGAAGCTTTTGGCGTTGCAGGTAAAAAAACGAGCAGAAGAGGAGGCAAAAGCGAGGAGGGGGTAGGTTTTACGTCGGTTCAAAGCGGCAGGAGTAAAAGAGCTGACTGGGAAGACCTATCATTGGCGAAGAAGAGGAGCCTATTCCCGAAAACTTGGTCTATGTCGATGAACTTGAACAAACTACCGAGGAACGGAAGCAAGCCGAGCAACAGCGTAAGCGAAAATTCAAGCGAACAGATCAATACCAACTCCCTCAGATGGACTACGACTTCAGCGAGCTCGGTGTCCCTAACGATGTACGGATGCTCAGCGCTGAAGAACTACAGGAGTATGCAAAACAATTTGAAGGAATGGAGGACACAAACCTTCAAGATTTTTCCAATATCGACTTCTCGTCACCATTCTTTGCGGCACTTCCGGACGCTGATCGATACCGTATTCTCAGTCAGGCGCGAGTGCGTTCAAGGCTGAGGATGGGATATTCGAAGGAGCAGCTAGACGCGATGTTTCCCAACCGCATGGCATTCTCGAAATTTCAAATCGAACGGTTGACGCGACGGAATGAGCTCTCGCAGAGATTAATGAATCTTCAAGGACGTGAGAAGGACATCTACGTTGGTCGTGTAGCGGGTGAAAAGGGCAAGGAGTACATCATGGTAAGAAATGAGGAGGCGGGTGGGTGGTCAATGAGTTTTGTTGGCAACAAGGGAGAACTTGAAGGTGCGCAAAGCAAGCCAATTGACGTGGAGAAGCTTGAGCAAGAAACGGAAGGGAAAGCTGTGGAGAGCGATGAAGAGGTGGATTTTGAGGACGTGCCAATCGAGGGTTTGAATCGCTTACCCAAAGCCCCTTCATTACCAGATCAACTTTCCAGGTTGGGAATGGACGAAGCGGTGAACTTGCGAAGAGCGCTTTATGAATCTAGACTACAGCAGAACGGCGGTAGCAGAAGACTGCCAGAGAAAGAAAAGGATAAGGTTGATATGCTCTTTCTCGGCGAAGACACAGATGACATGTTATTTGATGCTGAGTTTGAAGACCCTGAGGACGGGAACGATCTAGACTACGCAATTGCGATGTCACTCGGCGACCGTGGATTCAAAAAAGTAGATAATGAAGATGAAGATTTGAAGAGGGCCATAGCAATGTCTATGGGTGAAGAGCCCGCTCAGAACAAAGGCAAAGGAAAGCAGGTGGAGCTCACCGGGGATTTACCCAGCGAGGGGAACAATGAGAAAGCTGGGGAAGCGGATCTTAATGACAACGATACCGAATTCCAGATCGCTGTGTCTGAGTCTCTCCGAACACAAGGAGCAAAGCCAGGCGCTGTGCCGCCAAATGGCGAGGGCAGTGGAACTCCATCTTCAAGCAGAGCACCTAAACTTCCGGGCACACTGGACCTAAGCAAGAGCAGCAGCTTCTTGTTTGGGAAGAACTCATCCAAACCACTGCCTCTTCCTACGAAGAACGACAAGTCCGACGATGCCAAGCAAGATGGGAAAAAGGGGGAAGAAAAACCAATACCTCTACCCCCCTGGTTTGCAGGCGATGGGAAGAGGGATATCATGGCTGAGTTAGAGAGGGCAAAAGAACAGACAATAAAAGAGCAGTATGAATATCACGAGCAGCTCGAAGCACGAAAGCAGAAGGAAGATATGATAACTCTCTCTTCCGACGATGAAGATGAAATTGAGTTTATGGACGTGGACATGAACACAAGCAAAGGGAAGGGAAAGGATGTAACTACCGATGAACTCGCCGAGCGGTTGAAAGCCATTCCAAACTCCACCTCGCCGAATTTTGGGTCCAAAGAAAGACCAATTACTGTTGAGGCTCCAGTCGAAACCGACGAGGAGATTGAATGGAGTGAAAGTGAGGACGAGCGCCCAGCTCTACTAAAATTAAAAGACTCTCCAAAATTGTCTACACCACCGCCACCAATGTTAAGAGAAAATATTGTGGCACCGATCGACTCTCCAGTCGTTACTGTCCCAAGACTGCCTTCGCCGATTCTGTCTATTTCCTCTCCACCTTCAGTCCAATTTGAAGAGCCTGATGACTTCGACATCTCTTTCGATGTTGAGCAAACCCCACCACCTGAAGAACTGACCCCCGAAGCCATCGATGAAGGGGAACTACTTCTCCAAATGGAGCGCGAAGCAGAAGAACATGCCCGCTTCGCCGCAGAAGTCTCTCGGGAAAGCAATCGCGCCCAAAACACTCTCGACTACGAACATGAACTTAAGTCGCTCCGCACGCAACAGAAGAAAGACCTCCGAGACGCCGATGAGGTATCACAGGTGATGATTCAAGAGTGCCAACAGCTCCTCAAGCTCTTTGGTCTACCCTACATCACAGCGCCTATGGAGGCAGAAGCTCAATGTGCCGAGCTAGTAAAATTGAGCCTCGTCGACGGAATCGTTACCGACGACTCCGACGTGTTTTTGTTTGGTGGGACGCGAGTCTACAGACATATGTTTAATGATAGACACACAGTGCAATGTTACCTCACCTCGGACCTTGAAAAGGAATTCTCACTGGATCAGAAACGGCTTATAGCTGCTGCTCAGCTGCTGGGCTCGGATTATACCGAGGGAATACCCAACGTTGGTCCTGTCACTGCTATCGAGCTGCTCGCCGAGTTCGCAAACAGCGGATTAACCGGCTTTAAAGACTGGTGGTCGCTTGTCCAACAAGGTATTGACGCGCCGGCCGAGTCCTCCTCCCGTTTCAAAAAGAGGTTCAAACGCTTGAATATCACCAAGATTTTCCTCTCCCCATCCTTTCCCAATCCAAGAGTAGAGGATGCATACCTCAATCCCGAAGTCGACTCAGATCCTAGCGTGTTCGAGTGGGGAGTGCCGGATCTTGAGGGTTTGAGGACTTTCTTGATGAACACTTTGGGGTGGAGTAAGGAGAGGACAGATGAGATATTGTTGCCGGTTGTGAAAGATATGAATAGAAAGGTGACGGAGGGGAGTCAGGTTAATATCACAAACTTTTTTGGAGGCGTCGTTGGTGCCGGCGCATTTGCGCCGAGGGTTAGAGCTGCGGGTGGGAGCAAAAGGATGGAACAGGCGATGGCTATGTTGAAGGGAAGGGCTGATGAAGCTAGCGAGGAGGGCAGGCAGGAAGAGATGCCACAGAGGATACCAATATCGATGGGAGAACGGTTTGCACAGGCGGAAGCGGAACAGGGAGAAGAGGAGCAAGCGGAGAAAGAATCACCCAAAAAGAAGAAAAGGAAGGCGCTGGCCAAGCGGAAAGCGTCGATTGAAGAGGATAGGGATGGTAGGGAAGAGCTAGAGAAAGAACCACCCAAGAAGAAAAGGAAAGCGCTAGCCAAGCAGAAGACGCCCGTTGAAGAAGGTAGGGAAGATGAGCATGGAAAAGTAGTACAAGTGGAGGAAGAGCCACCGAAGAAGAATGGGAGGAAGACAGCGGCCTCAAGACGAAAAGCGCCCGCAAGGAGAGGGAAGGGGGCCAAGGCGGTGTGATTGGAGTCTATATTGGATTTCTTTCTCGGGGTAGCAATGGCGTTCGACGTTTTCTTATAACATATTGAGTATTCATCAATACAATCATTAGATTGTCGCACCTTCGCACTTCATTCTGCATCATTAAAGTATGTGTGGTTGAAAAACCCTAACATCCACGACCAACCTCACATTTTCAGTGACCATTCCGCCCCGCATCACCGAGCTCCAAATGTCTCCAACCCCACTCCTCCACAATGTCTCAACTACCGCACCTATAACCTCTCTCGCTTTCCTCGCACCCACTTACCTCCTTGCCGGCGAAGCATCGTGCGTCACCGTATTCTCCACCATCTCCCCGTTTCAATTACTTCACAAAAAAATACTTTTTAAGCGTGAACGCATCCACGGTATCGTTCCCAGCAACACCACACACCAAAAGGAACCTATTCTTTTCTGGGGCGGTCGAAGCATTATCATTGTCCCCGTAACCTCGATTCTCAGCGATGATGGGATCGGAGCAGAAGAAATATCGACGCCAGATTGGATTCTTTCCGCCGCGTTCCTTCCTTCCGGCGACGTTGCTGCTGTAGATGCTCACAATGAAGTCCTAATCTACTCTGGTGGAAAGTGGAAAGAAGTGTCTTGCGGAAGTACGGAACGGACGATGCTGTATGCTGCTGATCTACTCATTACGGACAAGGGAGAAGTTACGGTTGCCGCGGGAACTGTGTTTGGCGAGATCATTGTGTGGAGCTACAGTATAGGTAACAAGGAGGGCAGGGTTATAAAAAGACTTAGAGGCCATGAGGGGAGCGTTTTTGCTGTGCGCTTTCATGACGGTGGACAGTGGATTGCGAGTTGTAGCGATGATCGGACGATCAGGGTGTGGGATCTTCACTCTACGGTGGAAGAGGACGAGAAGAGGGAAACGACAGGGTTTGGGGAAGTAGAAGGAGAGGCAAAAGGCGGGAAGGGATGTGTGGCGCTCGGATGGGGCCACCAAGCACGGCCGTGGGGAGTACGGTTCTTACCAGCCTCCGGAGAGGAGGTGAGGCTAGCTTCTGTGTCTGAGGATTTAACGGCGCGGTTCTGGGTATGTACACCACCGGGGTCTAAGAGGACCGCGGTGCTAGAAAACTCACAGACGTGGATGTTGCACCAGGGAAAGAACATTTGGAGCTTTGCCTTTGATTATGACAGGCAACTTATGGCGACAGGGGGAGCTGATGGAAGAGTTGTAGTGCTTGATTACTCGGACGGTGCGGAACTGCGTGAGGAGTGGACATTAGAGGATGTTGTACCAGCCCCCGATAAGGAGGAACTGGGAGACGAGAGCAGCGTGGTCAAAAAAAAGAAGGAGAAGAAGAATGCGTTCAAGAACTATGCTGTGGTGGATAAAGAACGCTTTGTCACCACTACTGTCTTTGGACAAGCTTTTCTCCACAGTATGTTGGACAAATCGTGGAGATCTCTCGGTGCTTGGGAGGCGCTCAGAAATTGGTCAGTTGTAGGGGCATGGGAAGGGACTGGAGTATTGGCACTTGGAGGCATTGATGGAAAGCTAGGAGTCCTTGATATAGACAAAAACCGAGAATGGTGGTGGGATGCAGGCGGAAGAGGGAAGGTTGCGGATGTTTTTATTGAGGGAACGGACGGAGGTGTGTTTCATTCGACTGATTCCCTTGATCTTTTGCTGTCGACTTGTAAATTAAACCTTGCAATAGGTTATTTCCAAGTTATCACTACTTCTGTGGGCTCCACCGCTTCCGTGTTACACGCGTTTTGCTTCTCAGAAGATGGACCGCCTATACGACGTTCCGTCATCCTGCAACCGCCAACGCCAAAGTTTACCATAACCTCCGTCCTCATATCCCCAGCGACACACCAGCTATTCTTAGGATCCAGAACTGGAGACCTTGCCATCTACTCTCTCCCATCTCCTGACTCTCCGCCAGTAGAACTAGTACTAGTACCAGTATCATATCATCCCACGCTCTATTCTCCAGACGCTCTAACTTCCCTTGCACTCTCCAGCAACTCTTCAACAACCCTACTTACGACTTCTTTCTCAGGCATCCATACCGCCCACACTCTCCCCTCCTTCGACACAGCGCATATTTCAAAGCCAGGAAACATCACCAACATAACCGGCCACTTCTTCTCCGGAAACAACAATGAGGAACTCAACATTTATGGCTTCCGTGGCACGCGCTTCGTTGTCTACAACACGGCCACCTCAACTGATACGCTCACTATTAACTGCGGAGGTGGTCACCGGGCATGGACTTTCTCCCCTTCCGAGTCGATGCCATGGTTTATCTGGACACAGGGCACGAAAGTGCACTCTAGTCGTTCCCTACGCTCTCGGCATGCAGTGCTAAAATACGGTTCCCACGGACGCGAGATTAAGACTGCTGCTTTCTGTCCGCGTACTAAGCTATTAGCCACCGGGGCGGAGGATACAACGATCCGCATGTCTCACGTTTCTGACGAAGGGGGAGTAGAAGAGAGGAGTGCGGTGACGATAAAACGACATACAACCGGTGTGATACATCAGGAATGGAGCGACGACGGCGAACGCCTGTTCTCAAGTGGAGGCGTGGATGAGCTGTTTGTATTCCGAGTTCGCTTGGGAGAAGATGGAGCTATTGGTGTGGTGGAGGAGAGTTTATTGCCTGTACCGAAGAGTGAAGCAGAAGTGAGGATTTGCGGTATCGATGTGGTTGGGAGAGACGAAGGGGAGTACTGGGTTGCCGGGGCGATGAGTGATGGCCACGTTAAAGTATGGTCCTATCAACCAGCGGAGAATATGTGGACTTTGAAGGGAAGTCGGGAATATGGAACATGCTGCATTCTCCACGCTAAATTTCTGAAACTCGACTCGGGGACTGTACTGTTGGTTGCCGCGACGGATGGTCACCTTGCTATCTACAGCTCCGTCGACCTGGGGATGAAACAGGTGTGGAAAAAGCGTGTGCATCAAAGCAGCGTCAAAGCCCTCATTGCCGCCATCTCTCCGGATGGTGAGATTGCAATCTATACAGGTGGCGACGACTGTGCGACCGCGGTTACTAGAGTGCAGAGCGAAGGATGGGTGACGAAGGAGTGTAGGCTGCTGTCGAGAGCGCATGCTAGTGCGGTTACTGCCATTCTCCCGGTTGATGGGGACCGGTTGATCACAGTGGGGATGGACCAGAGGGTGAAGGTTTGGGATCGGACGTTTGGGAAGTTGGTGGAAGTTGGGAGTGCAGTGGCGGATTGTAGTGGGGCTGTTTTGATACCTGGGGGATTTGTGGTGCTGGGGGTGGGGATTGAATGCTGGAAGTTGGGATAAGATCAGGATCAGGTATAAAGTTTAGAAATAGATAGATATGACATCTGCATTTGTGGGTTATTGAGAGGTTCTCAGAGGGCTCCTCCCTAGCGACAGGTTAACCAAATATCCATTAGACAATTGTTTGGGGAGCGGCGTCCATCCGGAATATCCATTTCGCTATCCACCCAAACTTTCTATGGTGAACACGCCAACAGTTTTCCCCATTAGCATATGCTGCGGTGAGGGTGGGTGCATTCATCCTGCATTTCAGCGAGATAGTTCCGGTAATTACACGCACAAGCTGGTAGGCACACACACGGGCCCATACAGTGGGGCAAACTGAGTATTTTCGTACCCACTCAATCTTCAGTCCCGCTCTCCGTCACATAAACCCCTTACCCCCTATTCCCTTCCCATCCCATCTAGAGTACTCTACATCCTTAGTGCTTAGGCAAGAAGAATAGCCGCGAAGACCCACGCATCCGAGCTTTGCCTTTTGCTGCTTGAAACTGACATCAATCCTTGACCGGTGTGCCCAATCTGCCTTTAGCGGGTTGGTGGTTTTTTGGCTTTTCATTGATTGCCACGTCGCGTGGCGTTGAAGAAAGATGCTGTAGGTGGATGAAGGTACGGTAGGGATAATTCCATATGATGCGCGGGCTGGACGTTGGGACGTTTGGTGAATGGCCATGAATCTGATGTTGTTCTGCGGTTAAGTCTTAATTCCGGTCTACATAGCGCCCGCATCTATTTCTAGTGCTTGTAGGAGCCAAAAGTGAGGCATACAAACTCTAACAAAACTCATGTCATAGATAGGACACCCGACTGTCTCATTTTGCAAATTTCCTTGAATTACGGAGCCCCGAGCAAATGTCTTTTCTGGTGTCTACTCGGGGACTTCTTGGCGAGATTCCGTCGTCTAGGCCCCACCTTATGAACTTCAATCTTTACGTAGGTCAAATTCAATGTCATGTCCTCAGTGACTGAGCAAATCGATAAGAACGAAGAGAAGGGGGACCTTTCAGCCACACCGCGTAAACGAAGGGTTGTCCTTAGAATAGGCGGATTGAAATATCTCTAAACATTCCACACCCGGTAGGACAGCTACTGGTTTCAGGAACTGGTCTACGTAGATGTGATTATGGCCCTACGATCTGCCCGATATCTTGTTCGGTTCATATACGATCACTCGAATTGATTTCCATAGTGGGCAGAGCGGATTCGTCCAAGTCAGCACATCGCCAGAATCTTCCTGAGTTGATCTAACCAGGATATGCTACATACTTACGCTCTCACGGGACAAGAAGCTTTGAAAGCGCCGCGTGTCCAGTATCGATTAAGAAGACCTAGAGGTTATCTGAGAATGAATCGGCTGTAGATGTTCGACTGCCCCACAGTTCAAACCCCGTAAAAACTCGAACTCTGTGCTACTTGAGTGGGAGGCGAACCGGGAGGATATCAAAGATATGATTGGATACTTGTATGACGCCAAGAATAAAGCCCTTATGACGCCGGGGTCTTAGAAACCTTCCCATGTAGGAAATGCATACGCATATTCACCCAGAATCACCCTGCAATGATCTGCATTGATCTGGAGGTTAAACGTTTCAGCCAACCGACTTTGAAATTAGCGCTTCATAGGTGGCAGGAACGGTCTTAACCATAAACAAGGCTTACGCGTACAGTTCTTTAACGCCCTTGCGGAGCAAATTGTATGGATAAACACATTGGTACCTCGAGCCACGGATAAGCTTGTTTCAACAACTATTTGGCCGGGTCGATGTGGAGAAATCTTGGCTCCTTTGGGTAACCTGCTCTGTCGTAGAGTATCAAATGTGTATCCGAGCTATCTTTGATCGAGCGCCGCTCTGAGCTCAGTCTAGGGGCGCAAGCGGCACAAACGGTGAAGACGTGACCTTCGGCAACCCCGCATAATCAACAATGCCATGAGAAACGGCCCTGTAACCACGTGTAATGCTATGCTATGTTGACCAATAAGGCCAGCATTCGCTAATTCGGAGCCCTCCGAAGCGCCCTACTTCTGGGTCCCGAACAGAGGCCTTCTTGCGCTGATACGCTGCCGCGGGCTCTACGTTAATATACAAGACACAAAAACCCGTATTTTGCAACATCATACACCGGGAATGCATACACCTCTGGATACGCCATTCTTTTGCTTTAGCAACTATAGTTACTACTGGAGGCCCGGAGAAACTATACCAGGGACCAGAGTGTCATGATCGATGTTGGCTATGATTGCGGATAGCAATTTTCAACCCGAGTTTAAGAGGGTGCAAAAGTGGGGCTAACATGATCTGTGATGACAGGACCTTTATTTCGTATTCTGTAATGCTGAAAAACACATAAAGAGTTCATGGGTTCTCAGATTCAATCCCACAAGCAGCTCCACATTCACCTTCCACTCTTTTCACCGCTCTGGTCGCGGCCACAGCTATTGTCCATGCTCACGACGAGTCAGCCCAGGCGGTTGCCAAAAGACAGCTCCATACCCACCATGCTCGCACCGCTCTCTCCAAGTGCTCCCACAAGCTGAAGGCCCGCAACCTTGTTGAGCGCCGTTTGGTTAGACGTGATGAGCTCATCGGCAAGCATTTAACGAAGAGAGGCCTCGCCCGTCGAGAGCACCAATTATCGATGAATAGCTCTGTACCTTGCATCTTGACACCAGAAATGACGGTTTGTGCTTTCTGTGTGTTCATGAAAACTGAGTCCGTGCTAACAAGGTTACAACAGGTGGGGCCGTATTGTAAACATGCTCTTCGTTTCATATGGAAGAGATTGTGAATATTAATATGGTATAGACGTCAGCAAGGAACTCATCCGCGAGGATATCAGCGAAGGTCAAGTTGGAATTGACCTTTTTCTCGACTTCCAGTTTGTCGACGTCAACATCTGTGAACCCGCTCCCCAGGCTATGGTTGATATTTGGCACTGTAATGTCAGTATTTAAGACGTTCATTTCTTGTCTCCCAAATCGTGTGCTGACTTTCGAAATAGACTACGGGAAGCTACTCGGGCTTTGAAGTTGAGAAAACTACCGGCAAATCATTCAATCGTGGCCTCCAAGTTTGTTTATCCGCTGTTGATTCTTCGGGAAGCAATTCTGACCAGTCTCGTTTAGCCAACTGACAACGATGGCATTATGCATATGAAGACAACCTTTCCGGGCTGGTATTGCTTCCCCCAAACGTTCCGACTGTGAAACTAGTGTTGATCAGAATACAGGTATCCCGGCCGGGCTACCCACATTCACGTAAAAACACCCAGATTCGATGGTAATGAGCTTTGAGCTGACGGTTGTCACAGCTGGCGGCTCATATCAATGGTACCATCAACAGCAAGAAGGGCATATACGAGGGTGGTACCACCAACCATATCGGTTTGCAGCCTCCCCAGCCTGGACTGGTCGTATAATATTGTCAATTTCTATCAAGGACAGGTGTATTTCCCCGAAAATATCCTGAAGCAGGTCGACGCTGCCGATGTTTACAACGGTAACACGTATACACGCCTCACGAATACTAAAGACTCTATCTTCGAGCAGGAAAACACCGGCTATAACGCTGTGGCTGGTAATTCTTACTGGTAAATTTTCTAGTGGGTGTGAGCTAATGGTCTGTAGATATTCATTATCTCGGGAACACCCTTCAAGGTGGGTTTTTGGCCTCTATTTTTATTGATATTGATTTGAACTCGGATATACTGATACTCTTCTCGGCCGTGGTAGACAGCGTGGCATGCCACCATCGGGATCGTGATTCTCTGGTGAAGTCCTGCCTTCGGCTTCACCTTCAGCGTGATTGGGAACAAGGCAGCTGGTAAAGAGCGTGATATGTGTATTTATGCATGTAAAATTTGGGCAGACACCTGTATTTTTGATATTGAAACTGAGTTGAATTTTTGGTGGCGGTGGCGTGTCTACAGTAATGTATTTACACAGAATCTACAATTAATTGATTTAGTTTGAGCTAACGAGAGGGGAAGCCATTATTTGGATCGATCCTGTTGAAGAACAAAAAGATCGAAGTCGTGTGTCTCAATCAATCTTGGCGAACCTATGGGCCTTGTTTCCACCAAAATACCTCGTGGCACAACTCCGTACCTCGTGTCCGTGGACAAAGTCTGAATTTTACAATTTGCCCAGTTACCACTATTAAAATAAGACTTTATCCACAGGGTTGCGGGATAGTGGTATCATCGTGCACGAGGTCATTAGACGGGGTTGTGGGACGAGGTACGGGGTCGTGAGACGCGATACAACCCTGTGGTTTTTTGCGCGTAGTTTATATCACGGGGTCCTGACAAGGGTTCATCGTGGGACCTTGGGCACTATGATGCTACTGTCCTGCAACCCCGTAGATAAAGTCTTATTTTAATAGTGGTAACTGAGCAAATTGTAAAATTCAGACTTTTGTCCACGGGGTATTTTGGCGGAAATAAGCTGCCATACGAACCAACTCATGTTACTGATATCTATTTCTGTCACGTGAAATCTCTAGCCAATCAAAACGGTCAAATTTTCACGTGACGGAAATAGATCTCGGCGGCGCTCGACTGCCCTAGAGATTGGACTCTATGAGGCCTACTCACAGTTGCATTAATTTGGTGCCAAACGGTGGAGGGTTGCTAGGCTTGCCTCGACAGTGACTGGTCTACGCCAAGGTAGGCCACCGAAATGACAGCCCGGATCCCCGTGCCAAGGGCGGCTAGTTAAATTGCGGCCAGGCCCTGATCTACAGCTAATAAGCCCGCCGGCCTGCTTGGCCGCTTAGGAACCCTGTGGGCCCTGCGACCATTAAGATCGAGACATGGCGAATGCGAACGATCACCTAGCCAGGTTTAGTCATGGGACCAAAAGTTGTGCTTTTGCATTCGTCTGGAGCTTGCAAGCTTCTGACAAAGAACTTGGACGTGTATCCTAACACAACATCAAGATGGTTGATGAATATGACCGCTTTTCCGGCTTCATCCGCGTCCGTGACATAGCTTGGATCCTTAGAATAGTCAAGGCATGTCCATATCATCACCGGACAGGTTGCCAATATTGACAATTCCTAATCCATCAATGCCCAGGGGCGCGTCCCTGGCACTGTAAATAATCCAATTAATTGCCCCAGGCTGACAACATCGTTATTCTCGATTCAGCTCTCAGTCCACAACCGCTTATCATGTATACTCAACGCTTTTTTTCCGTGTAGCAAGATTCCAAGAGCTGGTTGACCGTAACCCGGGACTCGAGAAGGAGATTCCATTCCTTCATCGAACGATCTGATTATTTTTGCCCAGAAGGTCTGACGCAGCCTTGCTTAGTGCAGAAGATATTCCTAGGGATTGGGATGGGAATAAATCGTGTTCTTTGCAGTGCTCTATCTGATCGCCTTTAGGGCAATATTGGGAGATTTAGGGGACGTTTGAGTTAGATGGGGAGTTCATAGACTGATAAATTGTTAATATTGCTAGACGGCTGATCAAGACTACAGTATAATTACATCTGGTCTAAAATCCTTCGTAGCACTCGGAGGAGTTGAATGAGGGATGTTGAACCTACGAACATGTAACCAACTAGTCTCACAAAGACGCTGTCGCTGAACCTCACTCTTCATGCATGTTGAGTGCGGCTCAACAAGTGGCGAAACCGGTACTCTATGCAGAACACAAATCCCAAAACGGTCGCTTGTGCAGCCGACTTACAGATGACGATAGTCTCGGACGTGACAGCTCTCCAAGGATGAAGTTAGGAAGGCAAAGACAGATTCGCTCAACCTTTCTCCCCATATGCCAGATCCTCCACCTCCGCTCATCCCCGTTATTGCTTCCCTCATCATTGTTGGTACTAAAGCCTCGACACAGCTGGATCAACTTATCGGTGCATTCCGTACAATTCCGAGTGAAATAAACCAATTGTCAAAATCGCTCAGCGAACTCTGTGCGACTCTCCAGCGCCTCGAAAAAGCTATCCTCTCCGGATATAAACATAACATCCGCGATGTTTTGGACGGGTGCATGGACATCTTCCTGCAGCTTCACATCTTCGTGGATAAGTTACGGGATGGTGTGTGCAGACGGAAGCTGAAGAAGTGGTGGAGATGAAAATTTGACGCAACGAAGATCGCAGCGTTCATGATGCAGCTGGAGCTGTATAGGGCGACGCTAGATATTGCGGTATTGATAGTTGCTCAGCTGCATGCTTTTAATCTTGTCCATTCAAATTCGGCAGTACTAATTGGATTAAAGTGTGAAGGAAATGGCAGTTACTTCGGCGGTGGAACAGCTTGAAGCGACTGTTCAGGATCTAAGGAATATCGCCGCTACGAAGGGCGACACTGGGGAAGCAGCTTTGTATAATGCGGTTCTTGACAAATACATGTCCACGGCGTCGTAGTTAGCGACTCTCCGGCCACAGAAACTAGCCCGAGGAGGGCAATTTGAGGCACATCGCGCTGAGAACGAACTCCCAGTGGTACGATGCAGGACTGTAAAGAGCTTCTTCCGCCCACTCTTTGGAAAAAAGAAGTATAGCGTACAAACCGAGGATGCCGTTCCGCTGCCGGCTAGTGTCATCGACAAGCAAGTCGCTGTTCCTGACGGCAACGAAATAGCCCCGGGGAAAGCAGAAATATCCTACCATGAGGGTGACGACCTATCAACCCACAGTCACAACGGAGCCTCGGGGAGTGCGAAAGTGGTCAAACTTGAGGATGATGACCTATCGACCTATAGTTTCGAATAGGATGCACTAGCCCCGTAAACTCCAGAACGACGCAAGCCCTCCCCGTTGTGCGATCCACCAACGGACTTAGACAGTGCGACCGACATATCTTCCCTCTCATCTTCACCGCCTGGCCCAGGTATTGATGTTTTCAATGAGATCGACATATTTGAGAACTACTTCGGCGGTCCATCACGCCGCGACCTCGACGTCGTCGACGAGGCGGATTATATGGAGGCGAGAACGAGCACAAGGACAGGGCGAACAAAGAGGCGTGGCGCGTGGTCAGCGGTTAGAGACTTTGCAGAGAGTGAGGTTGGCGTTGAGTTGGCAAAGGGCGTTGGATATACGGTTGGGTCGTTTGCGGCTGCGGCAATCCTGAAGAAACTCACCCGGTTGGATTTACCTATTCCTTAATAGGGGAGATGCAAGAGGAAGTGTGGATACAGGATTTCCAGATGAATTCCTGAGGTATATGGGTGTTGATATGGTCGAGAGTAGCGTTTGTATGATCGAGCGCTCTTTTCAAACAACTCTCATTTGATAGGTAGCCTTGTCCGCATCGTTTGTGGCCTTGAGTTTGGTAGCTTCGGTCTCGTGGTGACCATGGCGTGTCAGAAGATGTATTGATAGCGAGGCGATGTAAGGGGACTTTTGTCACGGCTGACTTTGGTGGTTGCTTTGTCTAGTGTACGTCTTAGGTGATGTCGACCCTGGAGTGGGATCAACGGGAGTGAAGTTAAGGAGGAAGAGAGCAGCATGGGCATTCAATTTATAGTGAGAGCAGCCAGCTGGTGTGTTTTTCGCCGCTCAGCAGAGCTAGGGCACAACCAACCCTATTCGAGATTTCTCACTCCAGTTTACCACTGCTAGTAGATGCAAGCTAACGCCGTATTAGAACACTTATGTTTTCTCGTGCCCAGACTGACGAATTAAAATTTGTGCGACAGCTTGCGAGTGGGAGGAGTGGGTACGAGAAAAGCACTTATGGACCTCCACACGACAGGCGCACATGCACAGGGCATACCTCATATCAACCCCAACCTGCTGCAGCCCCATAGCTGTGCCCTAGGTAATTGTCTATAACACAATCCCCCTCCTTTCTCCTCGTCCTCGCTACCACGAATCGTACCTGTGGTTCAGCGGCCGATCACTATCAACTACCTCGCCCTCTGCCCTCTGCCGCACCTAACACTCCAGTCGTTCGTTCATATCAATCAGATCAATATCCTTAGAAGTATCGCTTGCGTTTCGAAAATCATAACTGGGTAAATAAGTCACTATCAATCACTCACAAAATGATTGGTTCTGCATACGCCGGCGTATGCATTCACACGTCTTCCTGACACCGCTATATTTCCTTGTCACGTCCATACATGCCACTCCCAAGAGAGATATCCAATTATACACCAACCCCCACTTGCCCTACAGGCACTCCCATCCAAACCAGAGGACAATCGGGAGCACCGACAGCGGCACAGATATGGCCCAGAATATCCAAGAATTAGGCCGAAGCTTGGACACGTCCATGTTCATTGTAGTCAAAAAAGTTTGTCCCGAAGACGGACTGGTGGCTAGCAATGGCTACCAAGAAGAGGCGGGGCACTCACAGCAACAGCCGTCACTGGCAGAAAGACGAGCGTCAAAAACGCAATGGCCTCATGGTAATCCCGTCTTTCCACGTAGCCTCGCTGATGGATACTGAAACTCTGTTATCGTATTGACTTGCGAGATTGAACGCCTGCCATTCTGTAGTTAATGTGAGAACTTCGTTGACAGGGCACAACCTACCAAGTTCATTTCGCTCTTTAACCTCTGTAGAGACCAACGCATCTGAATCCAATAGACTGTAGAAACTTCCGCTGGTAGCGGAGAGTGCTCGTAGTCCTGCTATAGATGGCTAGAAAGCGGCAAGATGTAGTGTCCTGCGGTTCTGCTATTCGAGACTGTATGAAATTTTTCATGGTAGTCTATGGCTTCGTCTAGCGTGCTGACTGCAGCGTTGAGGATCTCGGCGTAGTGTATTATGTGTCTGGCCGTCTCGTGAAGGCGCGGATAGTCGACGGTCTGGATGGTTTTGAGTGAAGGACGATACTGCAAGTCGTCAGCAGTAGATGAGACAGCTTGTGGCCAATGAAACCGACCAATTCTTCTCTGCCGACCATGTTCTGGCTATGCCACACTGCTCTGTCGAATTGCAGGGCGATTTCTTTCACAATCCAACCAAGAATTCAGTATGGATCTGCCCCGAGAGAAACCAAACCTTCTGCCATCATCACCTCGGTGTTTAAGCGTAGTCGTATGTCATCTTGCCGAGGCCGGTTGACGCATAGTACGAGAGTACATTGCCGCCTGACGCGCCACCGCACGTAGTATGTAATAATTGCCCATTCATGCCTTCCCGTTGCTACCCAGCCTTTCAATAAAAACCGGACCCAAATTATGGGCGAATGTTATTACGAATGCTTTCCACCGATGCTGCATAGACACTCTGCTCAGAGTATTGTTCATTCCACTCAACGTACTAATAACACCTGGGTGCGAGAATTGACGCCAAGCAGCTCTAAGAATATAAAATGATTACCCACGGGGCCGCCGCCGTATTCTAGAGAGGAAGCATTAAGAACCTCAATTAAAGCATATCTAAATACAACAATGCATTATGAGCCCATCTCCAATTATCGGTGTAGAGCATGTACGAACATGATCCGCAATGGCATGTCGTGCTCTTGCTGTGCAGGCCGTCAGAGATGAGCTGTAAAAGACTTGGATCCTCACCGGTAGGCTCAATATATTCATAAATTCCGCTTGTCGGATACTGTAGTCGACTCTTCACTTCCGGGATCTGTATAACCAACATTCATATGTAGACGCTTTGAAACTGGAAATGCGAACCCACCTCGTTCTAACGTGACTACGCTGTTCATCTTTCTCGATGTTGTGTGTAGTCGAAATGAGGGGGCTGCCGCGGCTGAAGATGTTGATGCAACTTGAGGATACAGAGTACTGTACTTGTACTAGTCATAAAGATTTAGACGTCAGCAGTCAGAAAGGGGTGTCCCATCATTTATAGACTCCGTCAGTGCCAGAGACGTGTGTCCCACATGAATTTCCACCATATCAAATCTATCAGCTACATCTTGTCCCATTAAAAAATGGCTCCCAGCAGAGACTGCGTCCCAACCTCAATGTCTAGTACGCTATCTCTGTGCGATAGAGATGGCACTTTAAAGATACCATACAAACGTTGAGTTGTGTGATATGGTATCTTGGAGATTTTGGCACACCCAGTGACCTCGAATATTGAGCTGCAGAAGTCTACTGTAGTAAAACATGAATTGAAAAAACGCCTCTGAAGGTGTATGTTCCATGGTACTGTAGTGGGCAGTGAAGTGACAGGCGGTGTGTTTGTATCTCTCAACATAACCCATATGTCAGGGTCAGAGCTGATGTGTATCTAGAAAAAAGTATGGCAGGACACAATTTGCTTAGTGAGGGGGATAACAAAGTACATGACACCAATATTTGGTGTAAATCGGTGCAAAAATTATGGTTCGTACTAAAGATACACGTAGGGATGCTTTGTATAGTATAAAGGAGGATATAAAGCCTGTCAGACAATGGATGTGTACCTATCCCCGACAATCCATGTCAGGTACGGGCACTTTATAAACCTCACTGCTCGGTACAGTATCATTCAGAAAAGCACCCACTCTCGGTGGGAGTTATAGTCAACCACACTCCAGAGTCTCTCTATCTTCCATTCCATATCTCCCGGCGGGAGAAATAGAGTTTCCAAAATACCGCCTGAGCAACCGAACGGGACCCTAAGAAGCCCAGAGACGCTACTTTCAAGATGTACCTATGAGTACCAGCCATTCTGTACCACGAGCAATCACACATTGCTTCTATAGCGTATCTGCATGCAGCTTAAAATATGTTTCACCGTATACTTGGCATTGGAAAACCTCGTATTACTCCTTATTACTCCTTAGCTCCAACAGCCTTTACTGATATCATCCTAAGAGTCCCACGAGGATATGTCGTGTTTGTCGTATTCAAATACGGAGGGAAAGGAGGAGCAGATATATGCATACCTTTTCCTGATCTCACAATCCCCATTTTGATGGGTTTTCCAGAAGGTTGCGCAGTTATTAGCGAAGTGCTTTTACCTGTACAACACTAATCGTGGTAACACAAATGTGCCACGCGACTCACGGCGTTCCCCAACCAATAGAATTCACTATCCCACTACTTGCTATTCCAGCGTCATTATCCCAGCGGTCCTTTCACCATAACATGGAGCGAGCCATGCACCTGAGTTCAGCCGCAGTTGCACTTAGGGTCTGGAATAGGAGGCGGGCTTGGGGGGAATGTAACTTTTGATAAACCAGAGACCACCTCTTTCCTATCTTTTCTGCCCAAAAGTCCGTCTGCACACACGCTATGGTTCTCATCGTCGCTTTCGTCCTCGCCCTCCTCCCTCTGACCGCAACGGCAAAAACGTTCCCAATCGTTCGTCGCGCATACCCACCGCTCCAACGCCGCCTTGACTTCATTGGTGCGGCGCCGCTGCGGTCCCAGGGATGTCCTACAGATCTTCAGGACTGTGGTAATGACTCGATGAATTGGTGTTGTCCGAAAACCACACAATGTGTTCAGAGATTCTGCTGTCCAACTAGTACTTTTCGTCACTCCTGCTTCACATTTCCAAACTAATAGGACGCAGAGGATAGTTGTGACGAACTCGTAAAGACCACGCCATCCTGTACCGACCCCGAGTTTGGGCTTTTCACGTGGAAAGATAGACTATGGGGTGAACAGTACTTTTGCTGTAAGAAAGGGGAGGTAAATGCACTTTTTGCCTTCGACTACTATGGACGCTCTGATTAACATCGTCTAGCTGGGCTACATCACGAAGGGGGGTAGTCGGTATTCAGAGGCGTGTGGGAAGCCGCCGTTGGGGGTAGCAAGTAGTTTGCAAGCCACAGCTGTGAGTTCCTCGCCCTCTCACCCCCAACTATCTCGCTGATGTCTGCGGTATCTAGGTCAGCGCAGAAGCCACCGCAAGCCCCGGACCAGCGGAAACAACCACCGCGGGAACAAAAAAGACAACGGAAACGATGACCGCACCCGCCGTTGAGACCACAGTCCTCACCACCGCCGCAAACGGCGAGGTAAGTACCATAACCTCGACGATTCCGGGTGCGATCACCGTTAGCACTAGTACCGCCGATGCAGCGTCTTCCTCCGGGGATGAAAAGAAACCTGCGCAGACGGGCACGATTGTTGGAATTTCCGTGGGAGTGGTGGGTGGACTGGCGTTGCTGGGGCTTGCTGCATGGTGGGGGGTAAGACATGGGAGGCGGACGGCTGCTGCTGCTGCTGCTGCTGCTGCCGCTGCGTCTGCCAGTGCGGGTGGGTACGTGGCCCCGCCTCCTCAGCCGGTGTATCCTGCAACGAGTTATACCAATGTGAAGGATGGTGTGGTGGAGAAGGATGGAAATGTGTATGCCCAATCGGATGTTAGGGAGTTGAGTGGGGGTGAGGTGAGGAGGTTTTAGTGTATGATAGTTGTGATGAGAAGAGGTGGTGTTTTGTAGCGATGTCGATGGCTTATATAGTTTTGAATGTAAGTAGATGAGATTGTTATATATTGGAGCTTCGAAAGTTGAATGTAAGTAGAGTGGTTTTGGATTGTTTTACCTTTCTAACCACTGTTTCTCGGCAACGAGCATGCCAAATAACAGTCGCCCTAACTTTGTATCAATGCCGTCTGACAGACTAAAATACTCAGGGCAATACCTTCTCGTTTTGTTCTCACCCGTGGGGCTTACTCGTGACTCTGAACTAAACGTCTTGGAATGCAGCCTCGAGTGCGATATCATATACGGATAGCTGTGTAACCTGCACCTGTGACGTAAATCATAGTCACCATTCACTTATTTCAGCTCTTTGTTTAAAGCCACCCAATAGACTAAACCCCACATGAACCTAAAATTGCCTTTACTCGCCCAGATATAACAGCAGACAATGTTACGAATCGCATCCTCATTGCGCCCTCTCTGTTGCGTTCGGGCAGCATTCTACTCGTCCACCTCCACCCCTCCTCCCAGCAAATCGTCAAAACCAAATGCCCCGTCCAGCGAAGAAGTTAGCGTACTTTCCCACATTCCTTCCTTCTTTGCCGCTAGTATGATAATTTGCTGACATGTCTGTCAGCCTTCACAAGCTGCGGCACATCTGGGAAGGATAAAATCCGTCAAGAAACACATGTCAAAAGCCGAAATCGAAGATGCGAAGCTGATGGCCAAGCTGGAGGAGTTTGTGGCTGGCGAGGGCGGCGCCAGTGGTGTGGAGTATGAGGATGGGAGGTCGGTGGATGTTAAGAGGGCTGTCAAGAGTAACTTTTTCCGTGTTATCTAGGAGTCGAGTACAAGGTATGGTGAAGAACTGTACATATTGCTATTGTGCTGGATTTCATGTGCTGTTGGTGATCTGCGGCTGAAACGTGGGAATTTAGCGTCTATCACATGCCAGCAGAACCTCGGAGGTGTTCGGTATTTGTCCCACAACCTTGACGCCGCGCATTTCAGCGCTGGGCTTACAATGCTTTTTGAGAATATGTGATTGATACATAAGCCCTACCTGACCCTTTCTACTCTACCGCCGTCCCCAGTTCTCTCTTCCTCCCTCCGCAATCATGGATCCCCTCCCCATCCCGTCAAAGACCTTCACCGTCGAAGAAGTCGCAAAAAACAACACCGAAGACTCCCTCTACATCATCATCGACTCACTTGTCTACGATGTCACAGACTTCGCCCTCGGCCACCCGGGCGGTCTCCACGTCCTCCTCCAAGTCGCGGGTCATGACGCAACCAGAGACTTCTACTCGATGCACCGGCACGAAGTGCTCTCCAAATACCGCACCCTAATAATCGGACGGATCGAGAACCAAACCCCGCAGGTCGCGTCTCGCGGGATCGGTGCGCTTTCTATAGTCCCCTACGCCGAGCCCTCGTGGCTGGTACCCCTATTCAAGTCGCCGTACTACAACGACAGCCATCGAAGATTACAGAAGGCTGCACGGGTGTTTACAGACACGGTGTTACGTCCTGAGGCGCTGCGCGTCGAGGAGGCGGGCGAGATTCCAAGTAAAGAGTTCTTTTTGAAGTGTGTAGAGGAGGGGATTGTGCCGATGCGGCTTGGGCCGGGGCCGCATTTGAAGGGGAGGAAATTATTTGCGGATATACAGCCGGAGGAGTTTGATTATTTTCATGAGCTGGTGCTGAATCAGGAACTTGCTATGAGTCATGCACGGGCGTTTAATGATGGGTTCTGGGGAGGGCTTGTGATTGGGTTGCCACCAGTGTTGAATTTTTGTAGGAATAAGGAGGTGAAGGAGAGGGTTGTTGAGGAGGTGCTTGGCGCGAAGAAGTTCATTGCACTGGCTATTACTGAGGCGTTTGGGGGGAGTGATGTTGTCAATGGGCTTAGGGCTACGGCTGTCAAGAGCAAGGACGGAAGCCACTATGTGGTTAATGGAACCAAGAAGTGGATCACCAACGGCACGTTTGCGGACTACTTCACCACTGCGGTTAAGACAAAGAAGGGGCTGAGTGTGCTGCTTATCCCAAGGGGCGAGGGCGTGGAGACAAAGCAGATCAAGACTAGCTACTCGTCGTCTGGGGGAACCGCGTTCGTCACTTTCGACAATGTCGTTGTTCCAGCCGAAAACCTGCTCGGAGAGGAGGATCAGGGCATCAAGGTCATCTTGTCGAACTTTAACCAGTACATTCCCTTCCCATTTCCCCCAATTCATACGCTAACATGAATAGTGAACGCTGGGTTATGACTTGCGCCATCATCCGCGTCACCCGCCTCATCATTGAAGAATGCCTAAAATGGAGTAACCAGCGTTACGTCTTCGGCAAGCCTCTGATAACGCAGCCGGTAATCCGTGCAAAACTCGCATGGATGATCTCGCTCAACGAATCCTCGCAAGCATGGCTGGAGAATGTCACCCACCAGATGTGTCACATGACATACGCGCAGCAGAGCGTAGCGCTTGCGGGTCCGATTGCATTGTTGAAGACGTTTGCGACGAGAGCGGCACATGATGTTGCTGATGATGCCGTGCAGATTTGGGGTGGGAGGGGGCTGACGAAGGGGGGCATGGGACGCGTTATTGAGTCGTTCGCGAGGACTTATAAGTTCGATGCTATCCTAGGAGGGTCGGAGGAGATCTTGGCGGATCTAGCAGTCAGACAAGCGGCGAAGCAAGGGATTAAGAGTGTGCTTTAAATGGTCGGATTGTATTATAGGATACCATGATAGTTATTGTTAATGTTGGTTGTGATTTTGGAATAGAGTTTCTGGCCATAAGGGATCTTGAGAGCATTTATGTATCAAATCATAACCTCTCATTCGCGGGAATTGCAGTACGCTCCGGTGAGCCACGGATATCGAGAAGTCTGGAAGCGGACTCGGGGACTTTAGGGCTTCATTCGATCGACTGCTGTACCACAACTCCGGCGAATTCCCTGCAGATACCCACTGGAGTACTAGGTTTGTGGATCTACTGTCTCTATCGGTTGAATAAACCGGTAAAACCCCCTGCTGAGAAACTAAAATGTCGTTCCCTTGTGCGTGCATACCCGACAAGGCGATGTGGGGAAATCGGGACTCCGCCTACGAAAAACGCGGGGAGTGCGGCGGGGAACAATCGGGCAGCCGGATGTAGCTGCAATATATATATCCCGCCTCCCGCCTCCCCCCTCCCCCAATTCCTCATCCATAATCATGTCGACCACAACCGCCACCCCCGAAACCACGGACGCTACCACCCCGGACGCGGCAAGTGTCCTGATCTCAACCTTTGCGCTCTCCGACCTTGCCCCACCCCTCACCACAACACAGCTAACACTAACCGCCGACTTCCCGCTCGAAAGTTACGAGTCCCTCCTCACCACTTTCTCCCTGCCCCCCGCGCTTCCGGACTCAATCACAGCGCTAACCCTCGAACTTTTCACTTATGGCTTCCCTCCGGGCTTCCTCACCTCCCTCATCTCCCTCCTTCCAAACCTTACGCGGTTAACCCTGAGTCTCCAACTCATCGCCGGAACAACCGCAGAGTCCTTCGGCGATGCCGCAACGTTCTTGAAAGCTGCACTCACCAACGGGTTACAGGAGTTGGAGATGGTGGATGTTTTTGTCCCTCCGGACTTCTTCCCCGCCGTTGCTAGCGAGACAGATACCTGGGAGCTTAAGGAGCTCAAGTTACTGTACACCTTCCGCTCCGCGGACCGGGAATTTAATGCACGCCTGCCTGTCGGGTCGATCCCGTGCCTCCTTGTCCCCGGGCTGGAGATGATCAAGATCCGGATCCAGCCTGAGGCTGAGGATAAGCCAGGGATGACGGCGTGCATTGCGGCGGCGGCAGAGGGAGTGGTGGAGACGCTGTTGGCATGGAAGGAGGAGGATGCGACCAAGGTGAAGAGGCTGGATTTGAGTGCGTTTGCATTGGAGCCGGAGACCGTGGGGTTGCTAAGTGCGAAGTTTTCTGGTGTGAGAGAGGTGGCGTGGGCGGTGGGTGCTGATGGGAAGGAGGGTAGGAAGGAGGATTTGATGAAAGCGGTTGGGAGGTTGGCGGAAGAGCTTGAGGTTGTGGCGTGTCCCGGATTGGAGTTTTATGGGGCTGTGGGTATTCCGTAATACCTATCTCGCGAGGAGAAGCTGACAGTGGGATAGTTGAGAAAGGATAAAGATGCGGCGCTGCGGACAGTGCTGTGGAGTCGCGAGGATGTGGAAGACGTTGCTAAAGAGGCTACAGGGTTGAAGACTGTTGATGTTAGTATCTTGCGGGTTCCTGAGCTTGGGTTTTCGAGCTGGTCGAAGGGCGAGGAAGGCTGGGGCGGTGAGAAGAGCTTGGGTGCAGAATTGTCGGAGAAGGAGAAGGCGGCTATTGCGAAGAGGGAGGAAGGTGGTGAGGAAGGGACTAGGCTTGAGGAGGTTGTATAGTACATCCGACGATAATTGAATCTTGTTTTCGTTCTTATAATTTCTGGTCTCTATCAGACGGCTTTTAAGGGTTTCAAACAGCGGTAAAAGTGACAGTCAAATTAACCCTAAACAAACCGGAGGAGGGCAATTTACCTGTACTTCCCCGCAGCGGATGTGCTTCCTCTTTCAAGGAAAACTAAAGCCCTGTTGCCCATTAAACGATTGCGGTACATCTCCGAGTGATGCCCAGTGCACAGGTTCGATCAAGACCCTACTTACCCTTTAATTCTACCCTTCTGTGGTCAATGTCAACTTCATCTTCATCACCTATCTCCATAAGCGCAATCATAGCACCGCCATGAATCTCGCTCTGATACGTCCTAACTTTCGCCTGCTCTCCTTCATTTTCGCTGTCCTCTTCCTCCTCACCGCCTCCGGTCTTTTCCTAAGCCTCCAATCGGACCCCGAAGACCCAATCAGTTTCCAGCCACGTCCGAATTTCCTCTCCTGCAAGAAAAACATATAACTAACTGTTTCAATCCTTAGAGCTCGCCCGCGAGAACTTCCCCTCCCTCGCATCATCCTTAAGACTACGCCCTATCCTATCCGCTAACATCTCGCCCAATGGCAGCCCTTCAACCCCGCTTTTCATCGGGTTCACCCGGAACTGGCCAATCCTCCAGCAAGCCGTCGTATCATACCTCACCGCGGGATGGCTAGCATCCGACATCATCGTAGTCGACAACACCGGTACGGTGGACTCGAACTCGTTGAGCTTGTTAACACTACAGAACCCATTTTTCCTTAACCACACCCGGCTGCAAGATGTTCTTGGAGTGCATATGCTAACAACACCAACGCTGCTAACGTTCGCCCAACTACAGAATTTCTATCTCTCCACTGCGATCGCGCGCGGGTGGGACCATTACTGGTGGAGCCATATGGACTCCGTTGCGGTGTCGTGGGAGGATAAGTCACCGTACATGAGTCTACACCAGCGCGTGCTTAAAGACTGGAGTGAAACGGCTGGTGAGAAACCGTGGAAATGGGGAATTAAGTTTTATCGTTATGACAGGTTGGCATTGGTGAATGTGCAGGCGTATAAAGATGTTGGAGGGTGGGATACACACATCCCGTTTTATGCGACTGACTGCGATTTCCATCAGCGGTTGAGGATGCGGGGGTGGGAGCTGCCGAATGTGGCGGTGGGTATGGTGTTTGATGTTGGTGGAACCCTACCAGATCTCGGGGCGCTGTATCCAACGACCCCTGATGAGAAGCTGGCTGGGGAGAGGTATAGGAGAGTTGTGAAAGAACTTGGAGATATCGATGTGGCTAAACATACTACTAAGAACGGCAGGAATTTTTGGCAAGGTACGCAGAGGGGAGGACAAGGAGAACCTTTCTACCGAGATCCAGCTGTGAGTTTGCGTATTCTCATACTGAGCAGGAGGGAAGTGGACTAATAATTGGTAACTGCTTAGGGATTCGAGAGGGGTATTTTTATGTGGGCCGAACTTGGAAGGAAGGTTTTTCGTGTCAAATGGGGACATAAGGACTGCGGTATCGTCGAGGCCGGAAGAAAATTTGAGGATGCGTGGAGGATGAAGAAGGATTTCTGGTGGTGAACGTAGGAAGAGGCTGCGTTCCCCCTTGTATACACACCCAACACTGCTATACCTACTCTACTTAAGTACTTAAATAGATATACTGCGGATCTTATGGGATGTTGTCTCGTATCTGGCAGAGCCTCATTCACAACATTCTCCTCCAGCAGCAACAAGAGGCCAGGGATGGGACAAAGGGGGGTGGGCTTCCAAAATTCTGGGAATTCGAGTGATCAATCGTATGGTGCGCGCACTCGGTCTTGGGCATTTGACTTTTCCTTCTGCCACTCCAAATCTTATATCTAACTCAGGATCACAATGACTGAGGCGCAAGTTTTCCAGATCATTCGATGGGGCGCACAGACGCCTGCTGCTCACCTAATCTAGTCTCGAACGGAGGGTTCCGAGAGTACGGCTCATCGTCTTTCGATGGCCATCGCCATCACAGTACTATACGCGACTACGCGCGCTACATATCTCGTTGCCACAAACCGACAAGCGAGGTTATCCATGTCCTCTTGCGGGATGCAGAATTAAGGTTGCAGTAGGGTACATGATGCGATCGGCAGGTCGCGCGTAACATTTTCGGCTAATAAACGCTCGCGATTCAACTTCATCGATGAGCCATGAATGGCCACAACTCATGAGTTCCTTCGGACTTCCATCGAATCACTGGGTCCTTTGAGCTTATACCCCACGGTAATGAAGGCGGCTTGTGCACTTTTTGTTTCTGAGGAAGCGGTGACTGACACGTTCAGAAAGATACCTAAGAAGGGGACAATCGATGCTAGAAGGGATGAATTGTTATATATTTCTCGTGACGAACCTTTCCTTTTCTATTGCGGTTACAATCTGGATGGGACCTTCCCAAACACCAAAACACCTTGTACAGAGGCAATCATTCTTCTACCTCTCCCTCGTCACTTCCCTCTTCCTTCTTCCCCATGCATTACCTCACCTCCAAATTCGGTCTTTCAACATCACCATGTCTTCAACCTGCCTTCTCCCTTCCCTACCACCAAGTACGAATCAACCACCATCACCACGAATGGTCACAACAAAACCGTCGCCCGCCACCAAATACTGTGTCGGACATTCACTAATCCCGGTCTCCGCGCCATTCGCGGCGATTCTCTCCGCCCACTATAAAGAAACCATAAACTTGCTACAAACATACCCGATAATCCCGACATTAACCAACTTCCCAACCCTAGACTCTCTACTTCGCGAACGCAACTACTGGACTTATCAAAAATCCACTCCCTTTACCGACATCGAATTCCTCACCCACCAAAAAAACCACCTCGACCCCGCTATCGCCCCACACCAGCGCGACGCCATAATATCTCTAAAGCGTGCTATCATCAGTGATATCATCGACGCCCTCGAGATATTAGGGGTACAGGGTGTGTTTCCACCGGAACAACATCAGTTAGAGAGCGTGCGACGGGCTTGTGAGGAGTGGGATTTTCTCGATCGGAATATTATAGTATTGATGTTTACCGTGAGTTAGCTCGTCTATGGAGTAAGTTCGTGCTAATGGTGCGGAACAGAAAAGAGAGTGTAGATGGAGATTTTCAAAGGCCGGAACATGTCCTTCCGAGTGGGGATACGTGGCCTCAAGTATTGTGGAAAATCTGATGAAGTGGGCGAGATTGCGATGTTGGGCTTCGAAGGATCAGGAATATGGCGATGACTCACCGCTCATATATGAAGAGGATGCTATGGATGTGGATCTGCCTCTACTTGCAGATGATGAGTACGAACCTATCGCCGTTGCTATCGACGATTCACTAGCTCATGCTTCTAGGGTGGACTGGACGGTGGGTAGCTCTACTGATGCTCCACAGCCTTCCAATCTGGGTGTTTCTAGTTCTCTTTCATCATTCACAGGTGGCGCCGCGGCGGGTTCCGAACGTCACAAAAACAAAGAAATCACCCTAGAGACGAATCCGGATCCCGTGCACCTTCTGGAACCTGAGATAATTATAATATCGTCAGATGCCGAAATTAGCGAGGATGAAGGGAATGAGAGTGCCTCCGAATCAGACCCTTTGTTCGATTATTCTGAAGACAACGAACAAAAGGAAGTGGGTGGTTTCGATATCCGGAGATCAGAGACAGTTTATGGAAGCGATGGGATCCCGACTACTAGCATAAACCAACAGCTGTTAAAGGGCAAGGAAAAGGACGAAATTTTATTCAGGGAAGATTATTACAGCGAAAGAACAATAGATATGATAACCCATAGAGCCACAACGATCTTAGAGTCCTTGGGCGGCGTTGCGATGCGACAGCTACAATTGACGAATGGAGAAAGCACAGAACAGTTGGACGAGATTGGTATCGACACTGATGAGGGCGGCAGCGGTTTTGGGGAGCAAATAGAAGAAGAGGAGGAGGAATATTGGGATAGTCCCGACGAAGACGAAATGAACAATATCCTGGACCAAGCTACAAAGTTGCAGCCAGAACACTCCGCAGCTTCGATTGCCATGCGCCCACAACTAGAAGCGAAATTGGAAGTGGGCGAGGTTGATGACAAAGAAGAGGCGGAAGCGGAAAGGGGTTGGGATGGATTTGATGGAGAATTCAGCCGTCTCCTGACTGAAGCTATAAATTCGCCGCCATATCAGCCTTCAGCTCCAACTTACATGGGCCAACAACCTGTAGTTGAAGTTGACGTAGAAGTGAATGAAGATGAGGATACAGTGGGGCCGGAAGCGGAAGCGGAAGAGGATTGGGATAGACTGCACGAGACTGCAACGGACCATTTCCTGACCCAAGCTATAAACCTACTGCCAGAACAGTCTTCAGCTTCAACTTCTATACAGCCACAACCCGAGGTGGGAGTCCAAGTAGAAGTGGGTGGAAATGAAGATACAGCGGAGACGTATATGGAGGGGGGTGTAGAAGAGTATTGGGATGACCCTGATGAAGACACAATGAACAGCTTCCTGGTCCAAGATATAGATTTGCCGCCAGAACAGCCTCCAACTTCAACTACCACGCACCCACAATCCGAGGTAGAAGTGGAAGTGGCGCATGAAGATGAGGATAAACTGGAGACGGAAGTGGAAGAAGGCGCGGAAACGGATTGGGATGGCCCTTTTGAGACCACGATGGATCATCTCTTAACTCAAGCCATAACTTCGCAGCCAGAACAGTCCACAGCCCTAGCTTCCGTGGGCCCGCAGCCTGGAGATGAAGTGGAAGTGGTGGATGAAGATGAGGACAAAGTGGAGACTGAGGTGGAAGACGGCGCGGCAACAGATTGGGATGGCCCTTACGAAGACACAATGAACAACATCCTGTCCCAGGCTATAAATTTACCGCCAGAACAGCTCCCAGTTTCAGCTTCCATGCATCTACAACCCGAGGTGGAAGTCGATGTGGCGGACGAATATGAGGATAAATTGGAGACAGAAGTGGAAGAAGGCGTGGAAACGGATTGGGATGGCCCTTTTGAGACCACAATGAACCATCTCCTGACCCAAGCCATAATTTCGCAGCCAGAACGGTTCACGACCCCAACTGTTCGGCGCACAATGCTCAGGGTTGAAGTGGAGGTGATGAATAGAGGTGGGACTGGGATGGAGACGGATTGGGAAGGTCCTTACGAAGACACAATGAACAACATACTGACCCAGGCAATAAGCTTGCCGCCAAAACAGTCTACAGCTTCAACTGCCATATACCCACAACCCCCACAACCTAAAGCCGAAGTGAGTGAAGGTCGGGATGGGGTGGAGACGGAAGTAGAGGGAGATTGGGAGAGCCCTGACGAAGACGCAATGAATGGCTTCTTGACTCAAGCCGTAGCTTTGCAGCCGCAAGATTCTATTGCTATACACCTACAATCTGAAGCGGAAATGAGAGTGGAAGTGGAGAGTCATGGAGCTAAGGCAGATGAATCCGATACAACTTCACCCCCAGACACCCTTCCCGAAGAAGAATCCGAAAGAATGGACGACATTGTCAGCCAATTTGTTTCTGGAGACCACCATCATTCCATACTCGTGGACTCCCTACCCGAAGAAGAACCCAATACAGCTTCACCTGCAGGTACACTCGCCGAAGGAGAATACGAAATAATCAACAGCATCCTCAGCCAATGGGTTACTGGAGAGCGCGATCATTCCCCATCCGCAGACTCCATTGCAGGAGAAGAATCTGATATAATGGACAGCGTCCTCACCCAGTTAGTTTCTGGGAACTGCCGTCGCTCCGTATCCACGGGCTCCCTCGCCGAAGAGGAATCCGAAAGAATGGACAACATCCTCGGTCAATTCGTTTCTGGAGACCACCACCACCCCGCACCGGCAGAGTCCCTTATTGAAGAAGAATCCAATGCAACTTCACCTGAAGGCACACTCGCCGAAGAAGAATCCGAAAGAATGGACAGCATCCTCAGCCGATTTGTTTCTAAAGACCGCCACCATCCTGCACCAGCAGACTCCCTTACTGAAGAAGAATCCAATGCAGCTTCACCTGAAGGCACACTCGCCGAAGAAGAATCCGAAAGAATGGACAGCATCGTCAGCCGATTTGTTTCAGGAGACCGCCGTCCTGAGTCGCCTGTTTCTAAACAACCGAATCTTCAGTACTTACGACATAAAGAGACAAGGCCTTTATCCCCGCAGACCAACCATAGCTTGATTACACCCGTCGGGCCATATATCGCAGTTGTCATACCTGCCAGACAACAACGGGCTACAAAGACTTCAGCGCGAATCGCAATGGAAAAGATCTCTCTGAACGATGAAAGCAACGTTGATGAGGACGAGGATGATTCTGACGAGGTTAACTTGGTGAAGTATTGATCACGATATAATGCCTCAATGGAAGACCGGGTGGTTTTAATTGTGGGGATTTTGTCAAATACCTTTCTCTGGATTTGAGCGTTTGCGGGTTTTGGGTTCGTTGGCAACTGATATCTTTCTGTTTTGTGTCATTTTTGCGGATTTTGGAGAGGTAATATTGGCGTTTACATTTGCAGGGGATATGAAAGGAGTAAGGGTAGCAAATGAAGTATCTGGGAATAACTATATGCTAGAGTATACCATTTAAAAGATACGCAGATGTCTATGGTATAAATCAAAATCCTTCCGTTCGTGATAAATAAAACTCGGGCGTTACCCCTACTTCTCCTTCCCACCCCATCTCCACATCTCGTCTCCCTCCTCCCACTGTTTCTCTTCGTACCCCAGCTCCACCTTGACCCTCTTGACCTCCTCCATATCGCCTGTATTTTTGGCTATATTATCGCTAATCTTGATCGCGGGCTTTCCGTTCGCACTGGCAATCTTGATAACGATATTGAGTGGTATACTCTTCTTCCCCTTTAACTTTGGGTTTTTGTGTACAAAATCATTCGTCAGGAACGTGCCGACCCCAAAGCTGGTGGTGAAACCACGGGCTTCGGCAGTTTCTTTATATTCCAAGCACTTTTCGACATCAAGAGAATCCGAGAAGACAATCGTCTTTTTTTCCTTGATTCCAACGGAATCATAGAAGCGTCGCATTAGCTTTACGAACTCAGTCGGATCGCCGGAGTCTTGTCGCACGCCGGCAAAGACCTCGGCGTACGTCTGCGGCGGAGAAAGAAGAGCGCAGGGTTTCTGGAAGCACTGCAAGAACTGCGGAGTTCCGAAGGTGTCGGTGAGAGCGATAGAGAGGTTTTTTCCGAAGCAGGAGACCCATTCCCGCAGCGCGGTCTCGTTCGCGGATTTGTACGTGCCCGTCAGCGCGGCGATACCCATCATCCACTCGTGAGCCACGGTGCCGATCGGGGCAAGGTTGAAGCGATGCGCAAAGTGAACGTTTGAGGTGCCGGACAGAGCGCCGCCTTTGCCGCCCTGTTGGGTGTAGGTTTCTTGTGCACGCAGCAGGCCGCGGAGAACAAGCTCTTGCGTGTGGTAGCTTCGACGCCGGCGCGTGCCGAATTCGGAGAAGATGCAGCCGTTGTTGAGAAGTTTGATTCCCTTTTCGTACGCCTTCTCTTCTTGGCCCGAGTAGTCCCAGTCGGTGTTTGAGAAGCGGAAGTAGCATTCGGATACCAGCACTAGCAAGGGGATCTCGTAGAGGATAGTTTCTACCCATTTCCCTTGGACGTCGATTTTTAGGTCGCCCTGGGGGTGTTCTCGTCAGCATCACGGAGCCGTAGATGGTATGTTAGCCGTACAAACTCCTGCTGCTCCGCTGCCCCACCCTCCTCCTGCTGTGCGCGCTGCGATAACTCGTTGACCGGAGTAAACGTCAACACCAACTGCTCTTCCGGGTGAAAGCGAAACTTGGTAAGGTATGCAATGTAGGCGGCTGGTAGATAAGGACACTCTCCGGTGAGGAAGTTTGCTTCGTCGGCGGTGAGGTGGAGATTCGATAGTTCGGAGACCCGCTCCTGCAGCCATTCGAACCCGCGTCGTGTGAGCTTCAGATCAGGGGTGCGGTTCGTAAACGCGTAAGTGCAGTCTGTAGAAACGTTAAGCTAAGAAACCAAATGCCGCCGTCAACGTTACCCGCGTCCGGGTATGACCGCAGAACTGCGCATTGCATAGTCAACTTGTAGAGATCTGTATCAAGGATCGAGGTGATGCCCTGTGGGCTGTGGTCGGTAATGGCGGCCATGGCGAGCTTTGGTTGAGCTGTTGAGATGGAGCTGGTTGCGGGGTACTTGTCACATATAGTGGGGCGAGAGATAGCCGTTCGGAATGGCGGAAATAGAAAAGGAGCAGAATGGATGAGAAGAAGGAAGAGAAGGAGCTCCTATATTATTCGTAAGAGTCAGACAACCATAAACAAACAACAGCTGAACAAATACAGCTGCAGCTGAACAATGTAGCGGAAGCAATCAGCTTAGGAGACATACGGGTCAATGACGCGTTGTGCATACGAAGTTTCAGGGTGCTACAATCTTGCATCACAGTATGTCACTCAATGAATTTACATACATTTCTATAGAATTGATCGGACAGGATTATTGGGAGGAATATCTGGTCCGAAAAAACGTGCTTGTTAAAGTCCTGTATTATTTTTATTTTTGGGGTTGGCCGTTGCGGCTTAGCGGTTGTTGGTGGTACATATCTTATCTCCGATCATCAGATAACAACACTCTAGGGCGTTGTGACTGTTCTGTGGTTGTGTGCGTGTGGAAAGGGAACCCTTTGGAACATCCCCACTATCACGAACAATCCCCGTCCGCCAAACGAAAAATCACATCGTCGCCCATCCCCGTCGCCCTCTAACCCTACTTTCACCAGCAGCAACAAATTCACCAAAATGGCCGACGCAGCAGGAGCTCGTGGCGGATTCGGATCTCGCGGAGGAGCCGGCGATCGTGGACGAGGTGGACGTGGTCGTGGACGCGGCCGTGGTCGTCGTGGTGCCGGAAAGAACGAGGAGAAGGAGTGGCAGCCTGTCACCAAGCTCGGTCGTCTCGTTAAGTCCGGCAAGATCAAGAGCATGGAGGACATCTACCTACACTCCTTGCCCATCAAGGAGTATCAGATTGTCGACTACTTCTTGCCCGGATTGAAGGATGAGGTTATGAAGGTGAGAAACGAACGGAATTTCTCAATTTTTGAGCCAAAAGCTCGGGGGAACTGTGATTGCGGGAAAACTTGTAATTGCGATAATTCAGCAATTCATTCATTACTTCAGTTTCGTTATTTAAATGCTCTACCAATATTCGCTTAGCTTGGACATGGCTGATTCCATCTCCGACGTCCAGATCAAGCCCGTCCAGAAGCAGACCCGTGCCGGTCAGCGTACCCGCTTTAAGGCCATCGTCGTTATCGGTGACTCCAAGGGTCACGTTGGTCTCGGTATCAAGACCTCGAAGGAAGTCGCTACTGCCATCCGTGCTGCCATTATCATTGCCAAGCTCGCCGTTCTCCCTATCCGTCGTGGATACTGGGGTACCTCCCTCGGAGAGCCCCACTCTTTGGCCGCTAAGGAGTCCGGAAAGTGCGGTTCCGTTACCGTTCGGGTATGAAGCTCCCACCTACGGAGGTCAAAACATTGAGCACGGGAAACTAACAGTCGATTGCATAGTTGATCCCCGCTCCTCGCGGTACTGGCCTTGTCGCCTCCCCCGCCGTCAAGCGTCTCATGCAGCTTGCTGGTATCCAGGATGCCTACACCCAGTCCTCCGGTTCTACCAAGACTCTCGAGAACACCCTCAAGGCAACATTCTCTGCCGTCTCCAACACCTACGCTTTCCTCACCCCCAACCTGTGGAAGGAGACCCAACTCCTCCGCAGTCCTCTTGACGAGTACTCCGATGATCTCCGACGAAAGGAGCGTTATTAGATGCTGCAAAAGGGTGTTGGTGTTTGATTTTCTACGGCCTTTGTTCTTTTTCTAGGAAATTAAAAATGGGATGGGATGATGAATACATATACGGTTCCTGGTGATGCCATTAGTTTGATTTGAAGCGTGACCAATGAATGCTGCGGGCTCTCTGTTAGAACCATATAATGAAGGCTTGAAAAATGCAATGGCGGAGTCCTTAAGTTCTTTATTCTCAGTGCGCCAGTGATCTATACACCACATGATATCGTACACCCCCGACAACTCGTTTCCCCGAATTTTGTAGAAAGATCAATGTGTACCAACCCCACCTTACCAACTCTATGCTATATCACCCTCATTTTTGGCACAAGCACCGGCACATTTTCCTTCAGCTTCAGCCTTCTCTATCTCCCTCGCCCGCTCAAGCAACAGATCCTCCTCTCCGAGCGTCAGCGTACGCAGCTGCAGCGCATGGACCCCGCCCTCTCGTTCAAGCTCGTCTTTTAAGAGCGCGTTGATGGTGCGATGGCGGGCGATTTGTGGTTTCCCGTGGAAGGAGGCGGAAGATACTACGACTCTGTACCACCAAATGGTTAGCCTTATTTATCCCCTTCTTAATTGGGGTGGTATACCGGAAATGTGTCTCCTTCTTATCCGCTACACCGCGCATTGCCGAATGGTGCGCATGCTTGTGCGAGTCGTTGTAGATTTCCAGAGTGCGGGGTGAAAGCGCGGTAGTGAGTTTGGTGCGGATTGCGTCCTCAATCGGGGTATTGGACGAGGCCATGGTTGCGTATCGGAGCTGTACGGATTGGCGAGGTAGGATGGTTCGGAGAGGCCGAAGGAGGAGAAGCATGACGATGGTACGTAGTGTGAGATGTAATCATATATGAGGTTGAAAGAAAGTGTGGCGGAGCGCGCATGAAATGGTGGGGGTGGGTTAGGGTCTGATCAAATTCTGGACTCCCTTACCTGATTGATCTGCTCTTGAGTATACACTTACTTGCCCTCATGAACCCTCGATAAAATTACGGCTCCAACATACAATTTTACCAGCTCCTACTTTGCCTATCCTCCTCCCTAACAGCGTCAGCATATTCTGAGTGACAGACAGTGAATTTCAAGTGACGTCGTTGTCTCGGCAAAGTCGGCAAGTTGCATCTTCTTCGGAACCGTCCGCTGGTAGTCCAACCTCCCCCAGACTTCCCTCGGCCTTCCACCGGCAGAAATAATATCTACATACCGAAGTTGTTGGGGGCCAATTGGATTACCAGGTATATTTAATGCGGACTCACCACCAGGGCCGACGACTCCACAATGAAGCTACTTCAACCCTGGTTCATAGCCTCCTCCTCCTCCCCTCTCACCTTTTCCCCCGCCGTCCTCTTAGCCCGACAAGTACTTTCTCGAAGAACAATGGCAACGGCAGCAGCTAAGATCACGCTCCCTCGAACACCGCTGTTTGAAGCACTCTCGAAGCAGCCACGGGAGAAGACCGCGATTGTACACTCTGTCTCCGGGAAGAGGTTTTCGTATGGCTCGCTGCTTGCGGATGTTGCGGTAACGAGGTCGAGGATATTAGCGAATGCTGGGAGTGATGATCTAAAGGAGCAAAGAGTTGCAGTGTTGGTGGAGAATGGGTATGAATATGTTGGTGCGACTTCTCTGTTGGGGGAGGGTATGAAAGAATACCAGGGAGGCTGATTAAGATCCGTAGTGAGTCTCCTCAGCGTCTTTGCATCCGGTGGTATCGCGGTACCGCTATGTAACGCCCATCCCGCGAAGGAAATGCGATACGTCCTCAGCGACTCTACGCCGTCCGCGCTCATTGCTACCTCCAAGTTCTGGGCTCGCGCAGAAGAGATACTGGACTCAGATACATCCCGGCTACTACATCTCGAGGGGTTTCCGCCTTCAGCTAAAGCCTTGTCGTCGTCGACACAGGCAGAGGTGGAGCTGAAAGATAATGACTGGAAAGAGACGAAGCGGGGTGCTATGATAATTTACACCTCCGGCACTACAAGCCTTCCAAAAGGCGTAGTCTCAACCCACTCTTCGCTAGATGCGCAGGCCTCATCCTTGATCACCGCATGGAACATGACCCCTGCCGATCACCTACTCCACGTACTCCCTCTCCACCATGTCCACGGTATCGTAAATGCGACGTTAGCACCCCTCATGTCCGGTGGCACGGTAGAGTACCTCTTCCCATTCTCTCCCTCCACAGTTTGGTCCCGTCTCGTCTCTGGCGTCGCTCGTGCCCATGACCCCAGGAAACGGGAAACAATAACCCTCTTCATGGCCGTGCCAACAATCTACAACCGCCTCGTCTCCTCACTCCCCCAGCAGCCACTGGAAATACAACAATCTGCCGCGGCGGCGATCAGGGGCCTCCGCCTCGCTATCTCCGGCTCCGCCGCGCTTCCGGGGAGTATCCGCGACGACTGGCACGAACTAGCGGGGACCACCCTCGGTGGCGGAACCCTACTTGAGCGGTATGGAATGACCGAAATCGGCATGGCGCTCTCGAACCTGCCAGGTAAGTGCGTTCAAAATGCCGTCGGCTGGCCTCTTCCTGGCGTCGAAGTACGTCTGGTAGATATCGAGACAGGCGAGGTCATCATGCAACCAAACGTCTCTGGCGAAATCCAGACCCGCGGGCCGACAGTGTTTCGTGAGTACTGGAACAAGCCTAAGGCAACCGCGAAGGAATTTGTGGATGGGGATTGGTTCATGACTGGGGATGTTGCGACAAGGGATGAGGAGGGATGCTACTCTATCCATGGACGGAGAAGCGTTGATATTATAAAGACTGGCGGGGAGAAAGTTTCTGCGCTTGAGGTGGAGAGGGAACTGTTAGAATGTCCGCAGGTTGCAGAGGTAGCAGTGGTGGCGATCCCAGATGCTGATTGGGGGCAGAAGGTGGCGGCGGTGGTGATGCTGAGTGAGCAGGGGGAGAAGGAGGTGTGGGGGTTTGAGGAAATGAGGAGGGATATGAAGAAGAGAGTGGCGGGGTATAAGGTCCCGACTGTGATGAGAGTTGTGAAGGAGATTGAAAGGAATCAGATGGGGAAGAGTAAGTGCATCGGATATCCATGAGAAGACAAAGGCTGATAGAGAGTAGTAAACAAGAAGGTCCTGGTTAAGAGCGTTTTTGCGGATGTTCTTTAGCGCTGCTAAAGATTGGGTGGGCGTACATATAGTTGGCCGGCGATGTTAGATGTGGGGGTGTGATATAGGGAACCATAGAGTCCTATTGGATGAGAATTGCCCTATGGCTTGCTTGCGGGTACTAGATGAGGGTTCAATACCGATAGGTAATGTTTATATAGATAGTTTGGCTTTGTACATGTACATGTACACTTAGACTCTCACAGTCAACTCAATTTTACAATACAAAGTTTGGGTTCTAATGTTAACAAGGACATGCCAAAGGGCATTCGTAAGTGCTTAGCGTTGTGGCAGTTCTCCATGCTAGATATAAGTCACTCGGCATACAGCCAGAGTTGAGGTCGAGACTCGATATTCAGGCGTGTACCAATAAGGACCCGCAGATTCCATCAATACTCACTCTGCTCTGAGATACTCAACCTGTATTTAGCTGGTACATTTCACAATTGGCCAGACAGACAACCGCGACGAAAAGTCTTGGAGGGATAATATTCCGCACGGACCCCGGTGTTGGAGGTAGTGATGGAACAGGAGGAAGCAGGTCGCAGCCTCCAGTTTCACTGACGCTCTTCGATAATTTGATCGCCAATGATGACCACCCCGTCGGTATATAAACCTCCCACTTCTCCCTTCTCTTTCCTTCACCGAAACCACGTTTCTTCCACCAGGTACTAACAGATGTTGTCTTGTCTTATCCGGCAACGCTTACTCATCCAAGGGAATTCATGGCGAAAATTGAGCTAAAAGTCCCGATACTTATGCGCTACCACATTTCCGTCTGAATAACAGAGGTTTCGGAAATGCTACTTACTCAGTACTCAACAGCTTGCTTCGCCACCGGGGATAATGGCTCAACTCAGTACTGCTGAAATGGAGCCCGAGGAGCTACAAGCAAGGATGCTCATATTAATCAAAGGATAGTTTCGATTAGCCGTCGAGGCAACAAGTGGTCTGTAACTTGTCTAGTCGGGACTGGTCGGGGGAGATCTGTTGGGGATGGGGGAGAGGTAGAAGTGCTGTCCGGGTGAATGATAGTGGGGACCACTGTATCTTCCACATCATCCCAACCGATGTAACACCTTCACGCCCCACAGCCACCTCTGGGTGAGTTTATGAAGTTCTCGCATGAGCTCGGTGGATACGCGGGGCCCAGGTTCTTTTCTCGTAGCTGGACGATGGTTGCCACGGAGTGCATCTTCGACGTGCTGGACGGGAGTACGGCCCGGTGGAAGGAGTTCCAAATTGGTGACGAGGTAGAGGGAGAGATCTAATGTTGGCTTTGGCATTGGGTGGCGTGGACTGACGCGCGAACTGAGTTTTGATTTCGATCCGTCGCCATTCTAAGAGTCAGCTGTGACAGAAGAGGGCTTGCGGCAGAAACTGTCAAATACCGGCCCCAGACTGTTATTTTCGGGATATAACTTGGATACTGCCTTATCGCAAGCTGGTTTTGGCTGGTCCACTTGTTTTGCAACCGAAGGGATCTCGCATAATAAGGACGCCTATAGCTGGGTGTGACAATAGTGCTCCCGAGCTTTCCGTTTGTCTGTTTGCGTTTGCCATGTCATGCTCGAGCACCCGGCCGCTCGATCCCCACATCTTCAACCAAAATCGACGATGCCTTTCCGAGCACAAGCGCCTTGGCACTCCAAACCCGGAACGTCCAACAGCTACTCCGGTTTCCTCCGGCGCGTATTGATTGCTCCTCAGCATCGACGCGCTGTGGTCCTTGCCCGGTCCGGTAAATGTCCGCTGTCAAAACGGTGTAGAACTGCTGCAGGATTGGATGCGCTCGCCCGCTACGATGCGGAATGATTGCAGGCGGCTAGAAAACCGGGGTATTAGTTTATAGACTAGACTTCTGCATCTTCCCTCTCCACCTCCATCATCTCGTCAATCCATATACTGTCACGGCCATCACTCGCTCGCGTCGTCTCCCTGACGTAACCCTCTGTAGCCCATCTCGAAGCATATATTACGCGCTCCCCGCCTTCAATCCGCCATGCCTCCCCGGCAGCAGCCGCGTTCACGCCAAATGCCACCGCAAGGTCAAACTCAGAATAAGAAGAGGGGCGCAGAGGCAGAGGCGTCTAGTCGCGGAGGCGCAAAACGCCCTCGAGCCGTAGACCCTCCTAGCAGCTCCACTCCGAGGGTACGAGACTAACCCTCTCCATTTGAATCTTGTCTCGTACCATAGACTTAGGATCTGGACTCCTAACGTTGAACTTGAATTGCAATGAGTTGAATTGACATTCGTTGCACCCTTTCAACTAGTCTTCAATTATCAATCGAACCTTACACGAACCTCACATGACGGTCGTGTCTTCAAAACTTCCCACCGTCCTGACAATTGCTGGTTCAGATCCGTCAGGTGGAGCTGGCATCGAAGGTTCCACCCCACTAATCGATGAATTAATTAACCTTAACTGACAGTACCCTGCAGCCGATCTCAAGGTTATAACGGCTCATAACTGTTATGGAATGACTACCATCACCGCATTGACAGCCCAAAATACCCAAGAAGTACGAGACATCCATTATGTTCCTGAAGAATTTGTTGAGAAATCGCTCGCGGCCGTCTTCGAGGATATGCCAGTGGATGTAGTCAAAATGGGAATGTTAGGCTCAGCTAAAACTATCGACATCGTCGCAAAGACAATGGAGGAGTGGAAGGTCACGAAACTAGTACTCGATCCGGTATGTTCCGGTTTTCTTTTTTCCGTTTCTACTGTTGCATGTAACAATCAGGTATTGTGTCGTCATACTCATGCTGGATAGGTTATGGTTTCGACCTCCGGTTCGAAACTGCTCCCCGACGATGCCATTCAGTCTTTGCTCGAAAAACTCTTGCCAAAAACATTTGTCCTGACTCCCAATATACCAGAGGCGTTATTACTTTTGAAACGAGAGAAGGAAGTCGAGGATGTTCTTGATATGCAGGGCATTGCAGCTGACCTTGGACATCTGGGACCTCGATACGTCTATCTCAAAGGTGGCCACGTTACAATGATGAAGTACCGAACCCGTACTCCACAAGGCAAGAGAGGCGACATAGTTTTCGACGTCTTTTACGATTCTGATACTGGAGAGAGTAAGGTCATCGAGAAGCCATTTATTCACAGCAAGAATACACACGGCACCGGGTGTTCACTTGCTTCGGCCATTGCAAGTAACCTTGCCAAGGGTCTGGAACCCGTACAGGCCGCGGAGGAAGCGAGCAACTACATTGCCTATGCAATTGAGAACGCCCCAGGTTTTGGCAAGGGGAACGGGCCGATAAATCATATGCACAGCAATTATATGGTTCCTTTTGCCCCGTGAGCAGTATCTGGACCTCGTATGTGCCAATAGACCTTACTGACGATATTGTGATGTAGAGGTCACTTTTTAGATTATCTCAAGGGGCATCCAAAGGTCAAACAAGTCTGGCAAGACTATACCAGACATGAATTTGTCAAACGGGTGGGAGATGGTACACTACGAAATGATCAATTTTGTTACTACCTAAAGCAAGACTACATCTTCCTCGTGAGCTTCCTGGTGATCCTTCCGGTGGCCATTGGAACTAACTCAGCAGATCCACTTTGCTCGTTCTTATTCTCTGGCTGGATCCAAAGCAGCAAATATGAAAGACGTTGTCGCTGCGGCAAAGACCGTCCAGAAGATCTATGAAGAGTCAAGTCTGCATATTGAATACTGTGAGGGCTTCGGTGTAAGCAAAGCAGAAATTTTAGCAACCGAGGAAGATAATGCTTGCACTGCATATACGAGATATGTCCTTGATATTGGGCACACCCACGATTTTCTGGCGTTGACAGTAGCTATGGCGCCTTGCTTATTTGGATACTCCGAGATTGGAGAATGGCTCTTGAAAGATCCTAATACCAAGCATAAGGATAATCCATATTACAAGTGGATCGTCAACTACGGCCACTCCGATTCTTACAGCGAGGCTGTGAAAATCGGCAGGGAACTCCTCGAGCAGAAAGTACGTGCAGCTGGTCCAGACCGTCTCGAGGAGCTTGTGGACATCTTCTTTCATGCTACTAAGCTGGAGAAGGACTTTTGGGACATGGGTTTGAATGCTGGCGCTCCTCGAGCTTCCCTTTAGAGTCTGAGGCTTTCTGGAGTTGGTGGTGGTCGGTAATATTAGAATATTAGTCGGGGGGTACGATTCCGTTTTTTTCACTGGTTCCGTCGTAAGTGGAGCACCCAAAAGTGGGGAGGGAGCCCGTTGTGAGAACACGAGGTGCCATAAAGTTTACTTTATGGTAAGATCGAAATTTCTTCATTGTTAATTAGCCTCTATTAGGAAACTAGGTTAAACTAATCTCTCACGTGATTGGATTGGAGGGGGTATGGGAGTGTGTACTCTGGTGATAATGTATTCATATTCCCTTGAGTGAATTGGGCAAAGGGGATAAAACTGAGAGAGGCCAGTCACTCATATATACTGCTCTTATGATGCTGTGACAAATCAATGAAATGAACTTTATGGCCTAAAGTGAGCGTAGCGAAGCCCCAGTTTTTAGCATTTCTATTTCTGTCTTTACATTGCCTGGCAACTGTAGGAGTCCTTCCGACGCTCGGTTCGAGACTCGTTTTGGAATTTGAACCCTTTCACCGGTACACAGAACTGTTTTGCCAGTACTGTACCGAGTATGATGCTTCGTACATCGCGCTTCGCAAAAGCCTCGGCCGAAGAGATTTGATTGAGGTTTCCGTCCAATATTGAAAAAACCTGTCATATCAAGAGTCTCGTCCGAAGTATCACGCTCGCTACAGTACAGCTAGCTCGCAAATCGGGTTCGGAATCGAATTGCGACAAGTGTAACGACATTTTTGCCCTATATTTTTTCACGGTGGAGAGCGGGAAAAACGACATTTGAGGCTGTCGGCAGGTTTCAGAAGTTCCTGCGCATGCATGCATAAGTAATGCCCGCAGAGTGCCGGTATGTGCTATCTACCGGGCGTACATGTAACACCTTCGTCTTGAAAGACCTACCGGATCCTCTGCTATCGATAGACCTGTTGCTTCTGTAGCTGTGAGTTGGCTCTATTTTGGAGGCGAGCGTTAATTGTTATGCTATCGCATGGCTTTTCATAGATTCCATTCAGGCTAAACGTTTCAGGCTTTCCAGAGTGCTTGTGGGGTAACTACGATAACCTGCGCGCGCAGGATGTTATGTAGATGACCATTAGGACATGATGTGATGATGCCTTATTAACCCAACCGCGGTTGCTTTGGCATAGGAAGGTGGTTTGAGAGCCTTGGTATGGAAATAAGGCTGACCTTTGCCACCGGAGGGGTATCATCAGGCGCTTTTGTCTGTGGCATTCCAGCGGGATGCCTAAGTAGATATTTGCTCAAGTCTCTGCCCGATGCACCTTTTGGAGTATAGGGCCATCAGCCAGATTTGGGGGCGAAACATGGGCGGCTTCACTCGAGAAGTGTCACTCGGAGTTGGCATTCACCGCGGCAACCCTAACCCCTGCTCCACGTCGCTCTTGGGCGTACCAATGGTGATATACATCGCTGTCGATGTATGGCGAGCGCCTGCTGTACCTTTGAGTACAGTTATTCGCCGAGTTCACGACGTAGAGGGCTGGATGTGGACTTCAGGACCTTCCGACAACTGTCGCCACCAATGGCGGCATTCTCGGTTGAAGATTTGCGGGGACAAATTCAAACGGGAAAGTACAGCAATGCATATTACGCTCGCGAAGTACCTCGCCGCTGGAAGAGCCAGCAAAGGGTACGGCGCAGTGGCGCCTGCACTTCCCCACCCTGCACACCTCGACGAACGCAGGAGGTCTAATCAATGTCTGACGATTTCGTCACCACCCCTCTTTCCCGCCCTGTCGCTGTTTGCGGGGCTTCGGAATTGTGTGCTTTTTGTGGACGTCGAACGCTCGCACGCGATGGTCGCCTTGCGTTGCTTTTGATGAAGCTTGTGGCAGCCGGCCAATCAGGGCCTCCGCCCCGTGCGCGGATTAGGGCTGACGCCGCACTACTGCGAGGGCGTGCATCATGCGTCCCGCCGCCTTAAACCTGTCTGGCCGTGCTGCTGAAGTGGCTGTTCTTTAAAACCGACACAGCTTCGCCCCTCGCTCTCTCTCCCTTCCTCATTAAGCTTCCTCGAACAGTCTATGCATCCTACTGAATATCCATCGCCGCCTGTGTTCAACTTTGTGATCGTCCTCCTGCACCGCAAGCAACTGCTCCGCCGGTTAATCTAGTTAGCCTCCCCCCCACGAGCCATCTTCTGACGGTTCCTTACATAGCTTGAGCTCCGAGTGTACAGGCAGTCCCGACCATCCGTAGACCACCGCACACATGTCTGCCATGACTGAGAAGCCGAAGCCGAGCTCCAGGCCGCATTCCCGCCGGCAATCCCACCGCGTCAAGAAGCCCAGAGGGACTGGTTCGCAACTTCTCACACCTCGGCAGTCGGCCTCGCCGTCTCCTGCACACTCCAGGCCCGCAACTCCCGTGACCGCGATAGCACAGAACCGTTGCACCTCGACTCCCATAAACGCGGCGTATACCACTGCTCCCACCTCCTCATCCTCCACCAACCCCCGCCAGCCCACCATTAACTGGGATTGCGTTTCTCACGTCATCTCTGACCAGAAGATCCATTCCACGTACGAAAAGCCCACGCTCGCACCGGGAACGACGACAGTCACCGCATACGGGCGAGTCATCACCACCACCACCACCACTACCGTCACTACCACGATCGCCACAACTGAGATACTGCACCCGGACGAGACAGGTTATGAAGAGTCACTAGCACGCCAGAAGGCGCAAATGGAGGCAAGTCCTGAAGAGCGGGAACAACTCGAGAAGAGATGCCGCGAGAGTAGGACTTGGTCCAGAGGTGATAGGGTTGGGCATGAATACTTCCATCAGCGTCATCACAGGGCTGCAAAACCATCTAGGGCCGTATTCACGACAGCTTAGCCAATGGGGAACATACATATTTGCCTAGACCCCCACTTTTGTGCTTTTTGGATTGGATTGGATTCACCCGGGGGGGCGGGAACCGGATCGGGTCAGTAATATATTGTTTTCTTCTTACTCTTTGTAATCCCCTCCCCTCCCCTCCTGTTCCTGTCCCCCGCCTCCGCCCACCCTTCGCCATTGGATCTTCTCTCCCTTGCCTTCGGATGGACTGGACCCCCCTGCTGCCGGTGGACGGTGGACTTTCTTCCTGCTGCCCTTGGATGGTCGATACAATGCCCATGGACAACCCATAACCCCACTGCTGCCTGGATGGGGACCTCCCCGACTGCCTAGGAACATGGAATGGATCTCCCACTTACCTACCCTCTGGCCTGCCGAAGGATTCCCAGGACTTTTGTCAAGGATAGCCCGAAGGATAGAGCCGTGAAGCAGCCAAGGAACCCCATGGACCCAAGGCCAGGTATAAGGTTACCTGGTAGAGATATTTCGGTTCCCTTTGTTCATTTTGTTCGGTCTTTTTTGGTTGGGGGTATGGGTAAGGAAAAGAGGAGGTAGGTGAAGGCGTATGGAGTCGGGGGGGATCTGCTTTTGGGGATTTGTATTCTTTTTGTTGTCTTTGTTTGCATCTTCGGTTTTGGGTTCTGGTTCTTGCGTCCGGGGGTACGCATGGTGGTTGTATAAAGTGGGGGAGGGAGTAGGGGAGGGTTTTAATGGATCTGCTTACTTGCTCTTCATATCTAGTACTCTTAATTATCATCTCATCTCATCTTGTTGCATTTGGGAGATGGCACTGAGGGGAATGAATTTAATAACGTTCATACTCACCTAGCTTTGGTTTGAAAGGTGATCGAGCGGAGTGATACTGATACATTAGAGCGATGGCTTTTTGCCTTTGGAAGGAACGGACTGGTACTCTATAGTGAAGCTTAAGTACAGCCTGATGAGTGATAACGTGTAGACGAGTATTATCCCCCGCAGGGCGTAGGGCTTACGAAGGCTATCTCCGTAGGTGAGGGAACTGTTACTTCTTTAGACATGATGTAGCCAGTGAGGTTGGAACATAGAAAACATCACGGGCTACTCGGATGCCCCGCCCACTCGGATGGATCTTGATTGGCTGAAGGCAGCAGATCCTAACTTATGATTGGCTAAAAATCGATCACTAAGTAGTTATTGTGCTCTTCTGTTGTAGTATGCTCGGTTGGGGCCGCTACTCGAGGTTGGAACGAGTTGGGTTGGGGTCGTCATCTGTTAAGGACAAATTAACATCCGTGCCACGGTTTCCGAAGACAATGTTACGTGTAGTAGAATTTGTCCTCGGGAAGAGGGAGCAACACTTCGAAACCGTATTTCGCCCGCCGCCGCCGTGAAGACTATGCAGGGCCTTGATGCAGGGCGTTGTTTCAGTGTTTCAGGGCCAGGTCCAAATTCAGAGCGGTGGTAGCAGCCACATCACATGCAACGGATCCTTCTCGATGGTAAAACTTCAATATCAAGTGATACGGACAGTCGGTGCAGAGTAATTGTGATGGTAGTGCAATCCTAGTCAACCAATTTCTCCCATCTGCATCCGAAAATAAGAGACCGAAGTTGGAGCAGTCAAAAGTGACGGTCGGAAGTGATTGTCCAGAGCCACGCCGCATAACGATGAAAGAACCTTCGCGAGTGATCCATTATGCAAATGTAATCCGGGGAGGGGAAAAAAAAAGGTTACGACCAAACGTTGTACTCTGGAATGCAGACATTTATCCGACGAGCATATGCAGGCGAACGCCATGAGATGTTTGCTCCCTTACATAGCAGGTTACTAGTTTCTCCTGTTTCGGGGGGCTCTTCAAGAGAAGGCTGAGACATAATAGTCTCCCTATTCGGCCACATCAAAAATACAGCAGGCTCTCCTCCCCCTTATTTCAATTCAATGACAATTCTCCTCCAAACCCCGATTACTTCGAGATAAAAAGAGGTCGTATGCTCTTACCCTTAAATAGACTATTATTTTCGGGCTGCTGATACCCCTCCCAATAGGCAATAGCACATGCGAATGGAGTCGTCACCGTACTTTACCACCACCACCACTAGTCGTCTCCCCCTAGTCAACACCACCACCATCACTCCGGATGAACCCCAGGTTACTTCCGCTCAAAGCACCCCTCGCCCCCGCAACCAGAAAAGAAAAGAGTTGGCGAAAGCAAAGAGGTCGGAGCGGCGCAAGAAGGAACGTATTGCAGCGATCAACGCATCCAGAGATGAAATGCTGCGGCGTCTTGAACTAGAGAAAGAGGAAGAGAAGGAGGAAGAGAGGGAAGGAGGGGGAGGGGGAGAAGCGGGAAATGACATGGAGGTGCTACGGAAAAGGGTCTTGATCAGAATCGAGGCTATACGGGCAGAGCTTTGTTTAAATGTGGGTTCCCAGGACGAGTATCTTGAGAGGCTGAGACGGAAAGTTGCGGAGACGATCAATGAGGCCGACGGACGTTGTGCGATGGAGGATTTGAGGACGAGGGTTTTGGAGAACATGAGATTTTTGCAGAGTATCCGGACTTGGGGGGGTTCTAGTCACTCGTAATATAGTGAGTGACTGTAGGTACTGCAGTACAATGCATGTTCCAAAAAGCCATGTTCCACATGCTTTTTTGCTTTAGTCTATGAATATTCCCCGATAGTAGTAATACATGGTAATACACAGCAATATAACCCATCAAATGGGACATAAACGTCCAGCTTCTCTTAATTGTTTTCGCACCCGCAGCAGAACCGCATCGCCGTGTTCTGTAAAGCTACACCTCAAGCGTCGTTTCAGTTCCTCCCAATCTGTTGTCATCCCCACCTCCCCCCTGGATTGTCCGAGAGCAATACTCTCCAAAACCTTCCGTCGAAGACTATCTGCATCGTTCGAATCCATCTCAAAATCTCCCGACGTCGTTGTCGTCACATTCCCATGGTCTATCTCATTCTCCACAACTGCACCTACGGCTGCTGCTGCAGCATTCCGCTCGCGACTCGCTTCCACATTGGCACACCCAACCTTCATCTCCATACCCTTCTTCATCAATTCCTCCTTATCAACATCCCGCTTCGCGATCTCATATGCGACCTCTAGTGATGACTTCCCGACGAAGCGCAGACTCTCATCCTTCCCCTTCTTCCCCCCAGCGTAACATATTCCCGTCGTTTCCACCAGCACCTGATCCTTATCTCTGTCCTCCTTCTCCTCCATTCCCACCCCTACCTCCACCCCCATCGCCTCCACCACAACCTTCCTATCCCCATCCGTGGCCTCGCCCTTCACTTCCACTTTCCCCTGCGCTCCCACCTCGTATCTCCTTCGCGCGCTGGCAGAACCCACCGCCACAACTTCCTCATCGCTTTCACTCGCCACCAACTTCCTCCGCTTCTCCTCCCTCCCCTCCCTCTCCTCAATCCCCTCTTCTCGTACCTCTTGACCCCGTAGCCAATTCCGCCCCTTATTACTGGGGGGCGTGGAGGAGGGTTCGCGTTTCTGGGGCATAGGACGGGGTCCTGTGGGCGGGGGAGGCGTGGGCGTGGGAGTTGGGAGAGTACGAGGATGTTTACTCGGTATTTTGAAGGGACTAAACGATGATTTCAACTTGTCGGGGGGGATTTTGGGGCTCATACTGTCTTTTGGGTGTTGATTGGGTCCGTATGGCATCGCTGTGAGGTGGTATTGGTGGTGGTGGGGAGCTCGCAGGAGGTGTTCATGGTGATTGGGTACATACTTAAGTATATATATTTCTTTGTTTGATCAGATATGCACCTTGGGAACGGTAGGTCTCAGATGTGATTGCATCAATCTAGGACAAGGGAGAAAATAAAGACATCTCGATCCGAAGTAAACCAATGCAAACTAGTAAGTCCAACCGCCTCAGTTTCAGACCTTTAGGAAGGTCTTGGGGATAATTAATGGATGCTTCCCCGTCATGAGTTATCACGCCATGCTTCAATGCAGCTTCACAGGACCACAAAGGAAACAATTGTAGGAACTTCGCCACGTCGGAGTCATTCATGTATATTCACATATACCTCCCAAGGACCTCACAGCGAATGACCTTCATTTCTTTTATACAACGCCACTACAATCCGCTCTATCTGTCCACCTCACCGAACACCAAATCCATCGTACCAATGATCGCCACAGCATCAGCCAACAAATGGCCCTTCGCAACTTGGTCAAAGCATCCGAGATGTGCAAACCCGGGGGCACGGATCTTGCATCGGTAGGGTCTCTCGGAACCGTCCGAGACGACGAAAACACCCATCTCACCCTTCGGCGCCTCAATAGCCGAGTAAGTTTCACCCGGTGGGACCGTATATCCCTTGGTGTATAGCAAGAAATGGTGAATCAGAGCCTCCATATTCTCCTTCATGGCTGATCTTGGGGGTGGCGAGATCTTGTAGTCCTCAGCGCGGATGGGACCAGGGGGCATCTTGTTCAGGCACTGATGAATGATTCGTAGCGACTGACGGAACTCCTCCATACGACAGAGATATCGGTCGTAGCAGTCTCCGTTCTGGCCAACAGGCACGTCAAACTCTACTTGGTCATAGGCGTCGTACGGTTGCGATTTACGGATATCCCATGGGATTCCGGAGCCGCGGAGCATGACACCGCTGAAACCGTAGTTGAGGGCTTCAGCGGCAGACACTACACCTACACCCTGAGTACGTGCCTTCCAGATGCGATTGTCGGTAAGCAGCTCCTCGACTTCGTCGATGCGGTCACCGAACTGAGTAGCCCATTGGTAGATATCATCTAGGAGGCCGATAGGGAGATCTTGGTGGACACCACCGGGGCGGACATATGCGGCGTGGAGACGGGCGCCAGAGACACGCTCGTAGAATTCCTGCAGGGGTAAGTGTGTGTGGTAGGTGGGGCTGGCGGGGTAGATATACCATAAGCTTCTCTCGCTCCTCAAATCCCCACAGGAAGGGCGTCAAAGCACCAACGTCCATGGCATGGGAAAGGACAGACATAAGATGATTGAGGATACGGGTGATCTCGCCGAACAAGGTACGAATCCACTTTGCTCTATCGGGAATTTCGATGTTAAGTAGCTTCTCCACGGCAAGAGAGAAGCATTGTTCGTTTGTCATCATGGAGACGTAGTCGAGACGGTCGAAGTATGGAAGGGCCTGTCACGCTGTTATCAGTACCATCCTCCTGCCCCAGTAAGCTCATCGCGCATACCTGAAGGTAAGTCTTGTATTCAATTAATTTCTCCGTTCCTCGATGTAACAGTCCAACGTGGGGGTCACTCCGCAAGATTTCTTCTCCTTTGAGCTCCAGAATCAATCGCAACACACCGTGAGCAGCCGGATGTTGGGGTCCCTACATCTCGTCAGTCCCAACACGCAACCCCAATTCATCAGAAGAACGTACAAAATTGACGGTGTAATGTCTAATCTTCCTCGATTCCGGTGCAACACCTAGTGTCGGATTCGTGGCATTCTGGTTGATTGCTGCCAGGGGGTCTGGGTTTTCCACCAATGTAGTGCGCTGATACTCGGCCTCCGCCTGTCTCGTTGGCGTTGTCGTGAAGCGTCGTGTGGCGGTGGGAGCAGCGGCAAACCGGGGAAGGAGCCTGGCGGACGAGCGGGAGGCGAGCCGTACGAATGGGAGAGCCATTACGAGGTGCACTTCGTAGGTGGTGTTGAGTGGAGAGAGGCAGGCACAAAAGCCTTTAAGGAGGAGGTGGTGGTGGCGTCGAGGTATGGATACGGTTGACGTCGTCGAGTCTCTGGCACTAGATCGATGTTCGGGAGACGGAGCGATTGTTCGGTATGTCACATGACTAGGACTAGAACTGGCCAACCAGAACGGATTGGTCAACGACGACAATCCACCTGAGGGAAAAAGGTCTAAGTTAAGATGTGTTCTACGAGGCACCCGTACTATCGCGAGTTGCTTTCGAATGAGATTCCTATATACATACACCTCTTTCACCCGTATCGATGAGAAAAAATACAAAAGTAGCAGTAAAAGAAAGTGCGTGATATGGAAAGAACGAATCAACTTCCATCGTCACATTGATGACCATGACAAACGAACCAAGTAAATGGGTAATACAAGAGACTAAAGCAGCATGCTTCATCCTATTCACCTCGCCAAAAGTACACTATCCTATACACCCTCTTTACTGGCGGTGGCAGTAGTAGAAGGTTGGACTTCGCCAGTGTTGCCAGGCCCGCCCTCAAGAGTAGGTCCCGAGTAAACACCCTCTGGCAGCTTAATCGGCATATTCGAAATGAGCTCCTCCTTACCCGGAAGCTTCTCGCCCCTCAACACTTTCTGGATCTCGTCTGCGTTTAGCGTCTCGTATTCGACCAAAGCATTGGCAATCAAATCCAACTCTTTTCGTTTCGAGAGGATAAGTTTGGTGGCGCGTTCACGGGATTCGTTAATCAAACGCTTAACCTCATTCTCGATGAGTTCCTTGGTTCCAGAAGAGAGATCGCGGTAGTCATCTGAAAGATCGACATCACCCAAAGCTTCCGACATACCGAGGCGGGTCACCATCATTCTCGCGACCCGAGTTGCAGCGCTGAGATCCTATTAACAATTTAGCAATATGCAGAGACAAGAGTTGACAGGAATACGCACGGATGCGCAACCTCCGGTGACATTATCAGAGCCATATACAATTTCCTCTGCAATCTTTCCACCGAGCGCAGCATCAATCTGGGCCATACACTGCTTCTTGGTGATGCTTAACTGATCTCCCTCTGGAAGGTAGTGGGTGATACCCAGTGCTTGACCTCTCGGCATGATAGTAACCTTGTAAACAGGGGTGTGACCTTCGGTGAAAAGACCGACCAAGGTGTGTCCACCCTCGTGATAAGCTGTCATGATACGCTCCTTCATCGGGATGACGGCAGAGCGCCTCTCGGCTCCCATCATGATCTTGTCTTTGGCCCAATCGAAGTGCTCCATTTTCACCTCAGTTGCCTTCAACCGGCTAGCACGAACGGCAGCTTGATTAACCATATTCTCGAGAGCGGCACCAGAGAAGCCAGGAGTTCCACGGGCTAGAAGAGAAGGATCAACGGTTGCAGACGCATGGATGTTCTTCATATGGTGCCTGATGATTTGAATTCTGCCTCGCACATCGGGCAGTGGGACCGTAATACTCCTGTCGAAACGTCCTGGCCGGGTCAATGCTTTATCCAACATCTGAGGGAAGTTCGTGGCCGCGAGGAAGATGACTCCACTGTTCTGTGAGAACCCGTCGAGATCGACCAGAAGCTGATTCAAGGTTTGTTTGACATAAGCAGCATCCCTCTCGTTACGCTTGCCTCCTATAGCGTCCAATTCGTCGATGAATACGATTGCCGGTGCTTTGGCACGAGCTTGAGCAAAGAGTTCACGAACACGCTTTGCACCCACACCAACATATACTTCATCGAATTCGCTGCCAGACATGAAGAAGAAAGGTACACCAGCTTCACCAGCAACAGCCCTTGCAAGAAGCGTTTTTCCAGTGCCGGGAGGTCCGACGAGGAGAACACCTTTGGGAAGCTTGCCACCAAGAGTCGAAAATTGCTTAGGGTCCTTCAAGAAATCAACCAGTTCCTGGAGTTCTTCCTTGGCCTCGTCACAGCCGTGGACATCACTGAATCGGGCAGTCTGTTGGGAAGCCGATGCCTCGTTATTGCTTGGGCCTCGAGCGCTCTTCAAGACACCGGTAAATTCGACAGCCAGGGACAGGAAAACCAATGCGATATAACCAACGAGTGCAAAGTAAAACAGAAACTTGATCCACTTAAAGATAGAACCGCCGATGGATTCGTCAACAACCACATAGATTGGGTCTTCTCTGCCTCCGGAGCTCCCAGAACTTTTACCGTGATTGATTGACACATTCCCACCGCGAGACCGAGTAGCAACAGCTTGTCCAATAGCTTGCACCTTGTCGGCACCGAGACCAGCACGACCACCGGCATAGGCAGCAGTTCCGTCCATTGAAAGTGGTGTGTCCTCAGCCATAGACAGCTTTTCTATAGCCCGTGCGTATTTCTCTTCACATCCCTTATTAGAAGCATACATTCCACTCTGATATCGTTCCGCAACAACATGTGGAAGATTGGCACGAAGTAAAAGATCGTAGAAACGTTCCTGGGCGTAAGCGTTCTGTGGGCTGTTGTTGGCAACCTGCTCGGCACGGAAAAGAGTAGATTGCGAAGGGCTACCACCGAAAGACATCATGGTGCGGATCTGCGTTTGCTGAGGGTGCTTAGGAGCCGGTTGGATACGACTGAGTGAAAACGGGGGTAACGATGAGAAGCTTCTGGACACAGAGAACCCAGCTACTGGTCTGCGAAGGCCTGCAGACAATATCCGTTCCGCAAGAAAAGGTGTACCATTGAGATTGCCGGGGTGTACCGCGAGAGGAGATGCAGCGAGAGGAAATGTAGCATATTTTAAGAAGGCAGGCGATTCTGTCTATAGAGGGTCAGATCTACCCTCCTAACTCCCGGAAAAAGAACATCCCACATACCTTAGCTAGGCCACTGGTAACCGAAAAGGGTCGGCCAGATGAAGGTGATAACTCCCGCTGTTGTACTGGTCGTAGCAGACTTCGCGGACCTACAAGTAAGCTAGAGACGCTCGGAAGAAGCTCTGATGACAGTAACGAGATCCCCTATCATGGTATGGACTTAATTAGCATTCGAGCAATATTTTGCCACTGAGCAACATGATGAAAAAGAGCTGTGTAAGTACCTGAAGAGACCCGGAGGCCAGAAGTAACGATGCCATTGTCCGGGCAGCTGGCGCGCGATGCTGCCTCGGTCTATGTGAGATAAAACCAGAGTAAATGAATGACGCCGGATCCGCAGGGTGATTGTATTAGATGGCGGGGTATGGGAGGTAAGGGGTATGCAGGCGAAGATCGAGTTCGAGGGAGTTGCAAGTTGATCGACGCGGCTTAGTAAACAAGAACTGGAAGATTCCGGATGCAGTCATCATGTGACTCATGTCGTCAAGTTCACTCACCCCATCACTCGTTCCATTTCTCAATCCTAGGCTCTCAACAATGGTAAAAGATTACTAACCACGAGTTGCAAATGATATCTCCCCCGAGTAAATCTTATATTCTTCCAGGTACGTCATTTTGGTTCCACCAGGCAACTTACAACCACCAAGATATGATCTAATCTAATCGATCAGACAAAACAAGTGTCATTCTCCGACCTTTCCCTTCTATCATCTCTTCTCCTCTCCATAATCTTTCTCCCTCATACCACTTGCTTCTTATTTTCAATTATTCTATGCCCCTCCGTATCTTTCAACACAGGTCACAATTCACTGATGACACAGGCATCCACTCCTTGCCTGCCGATGTGCCTGCCAATGCGCTCCTACGTCAATGGAGTTCGCTCGCCTCCCGTACGAGGGTGAAGTTGACATCTTTCGGCTTCCTTTCGATATGCCTGGCCCGGCTAGTCTGATCTCTGCCTCGGCTATCAGCGGTGTTTCCAATTGTAACTACCACACATGCATCATCACCCACGTCACGGGGCGCGAAAATGACTGCCTCGTTAGTGGCTATGCCCCTCGCGCCTTCAGTGCAGAAACCAATTCAGTCGCCTTCATCTTCTTAACGGCGAGATCTTGCTGTCCTCCCTGATTCCAGCACTAGTGACGGTATGGGCAGATTAGGTGTTCAAGATGTTGACGGTAGAGCCGGAGGCGGTCACGCTGGTGCTGGAGTCGTGGGAGCTGCTGATCACGATGCTCCTGCTGACGGAACTGGACACTGGGGCCAAAAATACGCCGGGCATTATCTGAAGTTCTGGTTTGCCATATTAAGGACCAGACAGTGTTCCTAAGAAGCCAGGCCGCTTAGGAACACTGGGACCAGATGAAGAGTATTACCTAGTCATCCAGGTTTCTGACCATTTGCTGATTCGTTCGTAATCACACCGTCTTTCAAAGCTCTTTTATTTGATGATAACAAAGACGAAGATGACGGCGTCTCGTGCGACATGTCAGTCCGCGAGCTTCTTGAGCTTTTCTCACTGAATAGCTCGCACTACCGTGCACAGGCAGCTCGCCGCCGAGCTGAGCGCAACGAGCACCTTCAGCAGTGGCTGATGGCTATGTAGAGATTAGTTATTTTTGCATTACATCCTATACTCATTGCATCCTATACTGAGGCGTTGGGTTTGCATGGGTTCCAGTGTCGTTTTACTCATTTACTTTACTTTCGCAGGGGCGTTTTGGAGCATATCCCTTGTTTTGCACGGTTAGTTACAGCTGTGGTGGACGGGGCTTGTACGGAAGGATGGATGTACGAAAGGGTACCTTTGTAGACTTCTACAGCCCATCTATGGAACACCATTCGAGACTACCGCAAAACCCACCACTTTTTTACGATATTCCGTACCTTTATTAGTTGTGGCAAGCTTGTCTCCTTGTGGGATCACTTTGCTGAAAATTGGACTCTTTTATTGACTACGACGTATGCGGTCCTTTGGCCGCGGTCTGTTACTGGTGTACATGTGCCGGAGACATATTACAGATCTAATACACGGTGACTGCTGCAAGGGCTGATGCCTCCTGTATATATCTCGAGTCTTTCTCCTTCTCTCTTTTCTCTGTACCATAGAATACACGCACACGGTTCTCCCCAACTTCCATATCGTAACATGGTCAGTGTAAAACAAGTCGAGTGCGAACAGGTTGGCAGTTATCTTTTTTAGGCTAGTCGCGGTCATGGGACGAGCACTCGCATCAAGACCACAAACTCGACCTTTAAAGGCCAGAAAAGCGGTCCTGTTTGCTCTCGTGCCCAGACTTTTTCGCTCGGCGAAATGAACCCGGAAAGTCTGGTATACGAGAGCAGGTCCTGTTACTCATTTCGAGGGTACAACTCTTTGAATGTACAATAAATCCAGTAGGGAGGCATCAGTAATGATCAGTTATACACCGTCGTCGGTCGCCACCGAACGGACTATCTCTTGGAAGTTACTTAGGTTCACTGTCGCAAAGTTCGATGTGAACTCTTTCCGGAATCTATCGAGACCGCCATTTATCGGGTTGCAGTCGCACACTTCTTCGGAGGGGCCAGTCATGATGCCGAGCAGAAGACTAAGGGCTGGGGCACACAATTAGACCTACGGAATCTTATTTGCTACGCGAATGCCAAGCCAAAAATTTATACCCATAAAATCAAGAAACTTCAGATTGAAGCACCCAAGATCCTCCACCCTAACAAGAAAAAACCCCAAATGCGCCAATATGTTTTTAAACAAGCTCCTCTTTACACTCGATTCCAAGCTTCTTCAACTCTTCAATCAAAGGAGTGTTAATCTTTGCGTTCATAGGTGCAATGACACCCTTATCATTGATGGTTCCATTGAGAACCAACTTGGTGGCAACACCGCAAGGAATACCGACAAGCTTAGCCATGGCAGTGTATCCACCGGGGACACCGTATTCGACAAGAGTAGAAGTGCGGGTTTCCTGAAGTTTATCGTTAGCGTGAACCCCGAAAGTTAGGGCTGCCAATCGTATGCACCTTTGAACCATCTTTGTTCTCAATCTCGAATCTGTGCTGCAGCATGACCAAATCCCTCTCGTTTTCCTCGTACTGCATCTTCTGCTCGAGTACAGCACAGAGAGTATCAAGCGGGTTACCACGAGGAGTAATCTTCTCGTCACCGAAAAGACCTAGCCACCTCAAACCAGCAATAATTCTGTCCTTCTCATCTGTGTTTGAAAACGTAGTCTTGGATGAGATCGCCCAGATCAGGTCTTCCTCCTTCTCGGAGCTCGAACCGAGGAGTTTTGCCAGCGCAGTCTTCCAGGGAAGAGGTTCTTTGAAGTCCTCAGAAGGTTCTTCAAAAAGGAATCCCATGTCTACGAGAGTGTGAATAAACTCGGGGAAGCCCTGATAACGGAGAGTACCACGAATGATGGTTTGGGCCTCCGGAATGTTGTAACGCTCTTTGTAAACTGTGGAGTCACGGTTGGGATAGGCGACGAAGGCAAATCCAGGATAGATGTGGTAGGGCTTGGCCGCAGCCATGAGCTCAGGACCAGAGATCTCTTCAATCTACAATTCACTATCAGCAGGTAAACCTCAGATATCAGAAGCCGGATCATGGCAAACCTTTCCATTCTTCCAGTATCTAGCCGAGTTTCTCAGCGCAAGCAAGACACCGCGAGAAGACCAAGAGAACTTGTATCCCAAAGGGTTTCCGGAGTTCTCTGGTGCGGGAAGGCCACCGCAGTATGATAGGAACGACAGCACCTTTCCGCCCTTGGCGTGCACCTCGTCAAACAGCTTGACGGCGTAAAGATGGTCGATTCCAGGGTCAAGACCAATTTCGTTCATGACTGTGATTCCGGCCTCCTTGGCGGCGGCATCTAACTCCTCCATCGCGGGTGAGACATAGGACGTGGTAACGACATGCTTCTTCGACTTAATTGCAGACTTGATGACAGTGGCGTGGTGGGTATAAGGAATCAAACTAGACGAAAGGTCAACCCGAGTTTTTGCTGGAGATCAAACCAGTACACACACACCTGATAACAAGGTCGTGTTTGGCAACTTCATCGTCAAGCGCCTTCTCGTCCGAAACGTCCAGAGAGATGGGAGTCGCAAACTTCACACCCTCCGACAATTTTTTTGCACTTTCGAGAGTACGGCAAGCTATATTCGATTCAATTCAGTTCAATTCAATTAAGTGTATCGACTTCACGGCAGAACGTTGTTACCCACCAACAGTTACTGCAATACCCTCCTTGGCGAGGTAGTCGAGGCAAGGCTTCGCGACGAAACCACTGCCCAAAAGGAGAACCTTGTGTGCAGGAGCGCGAAGGACGGATTGGACGGATGAAACAGCAGCTTGGACTGCGGATGCCATGATGTTCTTGAGCGTAACTGGGTTCAATTGAGTTGAAGTTGAGAGGTGACTGAGGAAAAAACGGCGGGGTATAGTGGGGTCGGCCTGCCAAGCCATAATATCTAGTGTGTTTGCATTGCATGCTTCTGCAGAACGTATAATACTCTTGTAACAGTGGTCGATCGAGATGGGTGCATCTCCCATCGAAACTGGGTTTAGGTAATGGCTATCTCGACGGAGGTTAGAGTTGCAAGTGTGGGCGGTATGGTATATCCGGTACCAGAAACAGAAAGGAAAAGTGGGAAGGCAAAAACCTCAATTCCAATGACAAAGTGCCAGAGAGTTCATACCGTCACTCCACCAAGAGAAAAAGCGGCAGAGATAAGGAGGGAATCGCAGTGTCTAAGATAACTTCAATTGGACTGTTGGATTGTTGGACTGCTATCACTTCAATTATAACTGACAACAGTGCTCCCGCCCCTCCTCCCGCTCTTTCCCGCTCTCCTCCCGCCCTCTCAAGATATGAAATAAACAACGCTGCAAACAAAGTGCAAGAGTGGGGAAGGCAGAGACGGGATATGCGAGAAGAGACCAATAGCGACGTAACATGGAAGCGGAGAACAGTCCAACGAACCATGACAATATAGCGTGTCCTCTCCTTTTCTTTCCTCTTTGAAACCTATTTCCGAAGCACCATGTATCAAATAGATGTGTTGATGATTGTGGCCGGCACTCACGACCGAGTGATATCTTATGATCCAACACGGACTTAATGGCGCAATTTCGTCAAGAATGTTTCCTCCACTCATCATAGTTACCGTTTGTCCGCCAACTTGTTTGCGCAATCTCGAGCAGGAACCCTGTTCCGTGTCGTCAGCGCCTGGCTGCCCTGAAGAATGCTTCTAGGTCAGAGAGTAAGGGAGCGCGGGGTCTAGTCTCTAAACCTGTTGAGTATCGATTCTTCTGGTTGAAACAAGGAGCTAGAATAATCTTTGTGGTGCTTGATCAACGGTAATTAGTGTTCAGTGTCCCCTTCCTGCCGGGTCGTTTCCACGACGTCTTAGAGCAATTGCGCAATCATGGGCGTTTTGAAGAGGATGTCGACTGTGGCACAGCCTAACCATCATTAATAGAGTTTATACGCCGTTGAGGGTGTGGATCAGAAAGGAAGTGGCCATCCATCTCCAGGAAAAGTTGGATCTTTGGAAATTACCAAACGATTAATGGGTCCACATCTATCGCCTGGCACCGCGAGCATATCTCCCACTCGAATTCCACGAGCTCCACGCAACAGGTTTTCGGTACATAGCGTCGGCCATACCGATATCAATACCGTATCCAGCTCGAGGGAGTTACTAGAGTACAGTCTTGCAAAATCGGGACAATTGGGGTCGTATTCGGGTCACCCGTATTTGTCACGCCATTCCCAATCATCGACGCCTTGACCCACATCTTAGGGCTGCTAACGTCGAGACTTGTGAAGAATCGCTTCTAGATTCTTCCGTATTATGGAAATAAATGCCGACCATCTAGATCTTCAATAGATGCAGAAATTTGACAACACCGTTTACTACCTTTTTCAGCCCGCTAATTACCGTCCAACGTCTCACTGAGTGCTAGTGAAGTGTCAGTGAGTGATGAACGGAGCCAGCTACTCAACGGAGCATTCAGCCAAAATGCCGATCAGTAACTGAATTCTTAGTAGGCGGTCCCACTGAATATCTAGTCTGTCCCACTGAGTAGAGTAGGCCGTCCCACTGGACCGTTCATCACTCTACTTCCGGCGGGACGAAATAGGTATGTAGATATAGAGTTAGATATGAAATTCTTCTTATTTCCCTTCATGCAGGAACGATCCAATGATGCGGGAAGATTACCGAGCTAGTCAACCCATTAATTAAATAACCAGCACAAAGTGTGGCTGCAGCCCGAACATTTACTGGACGGTACCATCAAGGCCATTTCGATTTAACCGGCTGGATTCGGTAACCTACTAGAACGGAAATTATTCCATTAATATAAGTGGGGCCGTTCCAAATGTTCGTTTTCTAGAAGAACGTTCACTTCCGAGACGACATAGCCACGCGCACATCGGAAGTATGCAATTCAACGGCACGAGACACTCGGTGGGTAATGACCCGGGTTTCCTAGCAGGCTTTCCATGTGTCATGGCGATACTAGTCATTTGCTGCCGCTTACCCATTGTAATATGGGCACTTAAGAACTTCCTGGAGAATTTGCTTCCATGTGTTTCCGAGTGGCGAGAAACTTTTTCCGAGTCCGGACGCCAGGCCTTTAATATAAATTTGCCATTAAGAACAATTTGCGCTTAGCAATATACGCGGGTGATATTATATGTACCCGGAATTTAGCCCCGCTGAGTTTTCTTGTTTCATCATTCTCTTGTCGGCGATCGGTTGGATGGTAGTCGTTTGCAGTGACGTGGCGCACCAGCATGGCTAAGTCTGGGTGGGCCAATGAGATACTCTACTATGAGTGCAGCGGCGGAAGCGGACCGCCATGCCTCCCTCAGCGTAGCGGGCGGCAATCGAATTGGTGGCAAGCAGGGACGATTCGCATCGACTATCCGGAGTATCGCGGCTGTGGGACGTGACATCAAGATCATTCCTCAGCTTCCGCGGATGCTACCATACCAAGTTTGACTCTGCAAGATGGAAGTGCAAACTACAAAGTGCAAAAACCCCCCGAAACACAGCAAAAGAGAAGGAGAGAGGAGAAGAAGCAAAAGATAATGCATTCATCCAGGTAAACAATAGAATGCGGAAGCTTGTCAAACAATCTGTAAAACCACCCTTGGCTTTCACGCCTTGGCATATGCGATAATATATATAAACATAGTGGTGTATTATTGAACTTACCACGTTATTTGTTTATTCTAATTACCAAACACCCAGCTCCTCGGTTCGGTCCTCCCATACACCAGGTATTCCCTCCCCTCCCATACACCTGGTCTGCCTATCTAGCAAGTTGGATTGACCCAACCGAAACGTAGCGCTCCCATACCATCACCAACATCGCAGTTAACCTCCCCCCCCCCAGCTGCAAGAACCCCACATACGTATACATCGGCAGATTGAGATGTGTGAATGTTTGATGTCCACCCCACCTCACCGCCCCACCCCCACTGCCGTAGGATCTGAAGGTAGCAGGTGCA